>QWCN01000337.1_pt1 | contig 196892 bp, 183 predicted proteins | sample 1972711 | NCBI WGS metagenome assembly QWCN01 (sample SAMN09866707, study PRJNA288562) | Human gut metagenome isolate term1_stool, whole genome shotgun sequencing... | isolation source: gut | host: Homo sapiens | place: USA: California | reverse complement strand
AGTTACCTTTTCAAAGCATTGCTTGCAGGTCAATATTTGACCGATTATGCTAAATGCCTCTATTTGCCTTAATTTTTGTGGGTTTTTAGAGGTTACCATGCTATAATAACATCAGACAAAGGAGGAATATTCATGTTCTCAATAAAAGACGCAGTACGCAAAACAGTTGTCGCAGTATCTTTAGCAGCTTTGACAACAAGCTTCTTCGCGGGATGCTCACAGCAACCAACTGTATCGGACGTAGATCTCTACCCACCATCAATCACCACAGAGGTCTCAACACCTTATACAGAAGAACTGACAGATGACATCAACCCAGGAATCAACGATGAAACCCATGACGCCAATACCTTCTCAATAAAGTACAAGTACTGGTATGACAATCCTGACGTCAAGGAAACCCAAGATAAAGCTTTAGCAGAAGCAGACCCAGGTGGAGACAACCCAAATGGCGAAACTTTCCTAGGTATCCCTGGTCTCCCTCTTTACACAGACCCCTCAGGCAACCAGTACATCATCTCCGGACGTACAGTATGCTATTTAGCAGATGGTAAACTAGCCTCCAAGGATATGTACAACCTTCTGCGCAAGACAGGTACTGGCGAGCGTATCTACTACGGATTGACACAGACTGCAGAAGATATCTTAAGCACATTTCTCAAACGTTCAGCAGGTAAAGAGCAGCCAGCAACTTATGAAGACCGCAAGGCACAGGATGCAGAAGCTACCCTTAATTCTGCCACATATGCTATTTATGTGAATAATATTGAAACAGGCATGACAACGACTCCAGATGGCATGATCGAGGTGTCTTCTGTGCTGCCAGGTTATGGTGTTGCCAATTATGCTTCAGATGAACAGGCACTTTATCTCCATACAGCTGCAGTAAGCAATCTTAAGCTGGAATTCAAAACTGAAGCTGACACAATTACTATAGAATACTCAACAGGCGAGAAAGACGAAAACATCAGCACAAAGGAAATCATCTTAGCAGGGGATATGCTTAAGATGTCACCAGAAGCTGTTGAGCATTATCTAGGTTATGATATTGAAGTGTATGATGACTTCATCAACATTGTAACAGATAATAAAGATATTATCACACCAGACAGTATCTTACCTGCTGAAGCAGAATCTTTAGCAGATTCAACGCTTAACGATAAGGACACTACTAAGCCTATCGAGCAAACACACACTGCAGAATCACAGCCAGAGCCTGCTCACACCGAAGAAGTAGTAACAGTTATCCCACCCGAACCCTCTACACCATCATCAGCTAGTAAGAGCGATAAGGACAAGATTCCCGGAAGCGATCTGACGTATGGCCAGTTCAGAGAAATATATGGTTATGATGTACCAGACGGAGCTACTAATATTACAGACAAGGGCTTTGACAATGCATATGGGGGACATACAGCCTCACCAGCCGAAGCTGCCCGCTGGAACCAGACAGTTAAAGACATCATGGACGGCAAAGAAAAATCTGATTGGGGCGAGGGTCTATCTCACGAAGAGATTATAGAGCCATGGTAATTGATAAGACCAGTAATTAAATAACATAACATTATAAGGGATCTCAAGTCACGCACTTGAGGTCCTTTCTTTATACTTAGAAAGGCACTGTACTCGCAGTGCCTTTTCTTTAATATATTGATTAGTCGCAACTAATCGGAGGGGGGATTGTGTTGACTACTCGACAGACAGTAGGCAGCAGTATGCAAAAACTCTTCAAAATGCCTTAAATGCAGGATTGTTTTTTCCTGAAGCAGAGATTAATTTTGAACCTTTAGAAGTTTATAGGCTTGTTGATTATTCAGAAAAGGAGAACGCGAAAGGAGAACGCGGGGATAAGCCATACGACCTGGAATTAATGCTGAGACTCTACGTGATACAGAATCTGATTCTGGCTGACAGTCCTAATCTGACAGCCTGATGGGTAACTCTGATGAACTTCGCTGCGTTTCATGCTTTTGATGGCAATTTGCTCAGTGTTGCCTTATACAACATCACTGCTTCCAGACTTCCTGGGAAGGGTCACATTTAGACATACAGAGCCGCTCCGGAAGGGCGGCTTTTGTGTATTTCGCGGAATTCGCAGGTTTTTTGTGTTCCCTCTTGAAATAAGGACGATTTTGTGGTAAAATAAAATTGTATGTAAAGAAAAGGGGGAAAGACTGTGATAAGAGAAGTACGCATGGACGAATACGAACAGCTCATGGAGCTGTATCTGCATCTGCACGAGACCACCGTCCCGCCTGCGGAGCTTACCCGCCCGCTGTGGGAGCGCCTGGTGAACGACCCGGACTACCATCTTATCGCAGCCGAGGAGGACGGAAAGCTGGTGTCGACAGTCACCTGCGTTATCGTCCCGAACCTCACCCACGGCCCGCGCCCGTACGCATGGGTCGAAAACGTCGTCACTCACCCGGATTACCGGGGACGAGGATTAGCGACAGCCTGCCTTGAGTACGCAAAAGAGATTGCGAAGCGCGAGAACTGCTACCGGCTCATTCTCATGACCGGCTCGAAGCTTCCCGGCACGCTGAATTTCTACGAGCGCGCAGGCTACGACAGAACGGAAAAGACCGGATTTATCCAGTATTTATAAACGAAAGGAAACACGAACATGAACATAAAACCCCAGAAGGGCATGCAGGAATATTTACCCGAGGCAGCGGCACAGCGCGACCGCCTGATGAACCTCATTCTTGAAACCTACACCGCAAGCGGATTCACACGTATCTACACTCCCGCCATTGAGAGCGCAGAGAACCTCGACAAGAGCGACGGCGGCGACAATCTTAACCTCATCTTCCGCATAATGAAGCGCGGCGACAAGCTCGCAGAAGCGCTTGCAAAGAACCCGGTCGACGAAAAGGAACTGTGCGATCTCGGTCTGCGCTACGACCTGACCCTGCCGCTTTCCCGCTACTACGCGAATAACCGCAACAGTCTGCCGTCCCCGTTCAAGTGCATTCAGATCGACAAGGTGTACCGTGCGGAGCGTCCCCAGCGCGGCAGGCTCCGTGAGTTCGTTCAGTGCGATATCGACATACTCGGCTCGGATTCATGGTGCTGCGAGATCGAGCTTATCTCCGTTACCGCTAAGGCGCTTTCAAAAATCGGCATCGGGGAGTTCACCGTGCGTGTTAACGACCGCAGGGTGCTGAGAAATTCCCTGCTCACGATGGGATTCCCGGAGGATTCCCTTGACACGGTTTCCGTAAGCTTTGACAAGCTCGACAAGATAGGCGCCGACGGCGTAGCCGCAGAGCTCCGCGAAAAGGGCATGCCCGAGGAAGCGGTCAACAGCCTGTCCGGGCTTCTCGCAAAGGGTAAGCTCACCCTCGACGACATGGCGCAGTACTGCTCCGAGGACGCCAAGGAAACGCTCGAGCAGCTCCGCACTATCATTGAGACTGCCGACAAGCTCTCCGACAGCTACACCGTTGAGTTCGACCCGTCCCTTGTAAGAGGTCAGGGTTACTACACCGGCACAGTTTTCGAGGTCGCAAGCAAGCAGTTTGGCGGGACTGTCGCAGGCGGCGGACGCTACGATAACCTCATTGGCAGATTCACCGGTGACACGGTTCCCGCAGTCGGCTTCTCCATCGGCTTCGAGCGTATTTTCTCCATCGTTACCGAGAACAATATCCAGCTTGCAGGCAGCCGCAGGAAAGTGGCTATTCTGCACAGCCCGGAGGCAATCCTGGAAGCTATCGCGAAATCCAACGAGCTCCAGGCTGAGAGCGACGTTACGCTCATCGCCGCAGCCAACCGCAAGAAGGCTGACAAGGCTTACTCAAAGGCAAAGCAGCAGGGATTCGACGAGATCATCAAGATAGGTCTGTAAGAGGAAACGACATGAGAAAACAGTTTCTTGAGATAGGAAAAATAGTTGCGACCCAGGGAATACGCGGGGAAGTACGGGTGCAGTACTACTGCGACAGCGCCGAGGTGCTGTGCGATTTCGACACGCTTTACCTCGACAAGGGAAAGACCCCCATGGAGATAACCAGGGCTTTCCCGCACAAGAACGTAGTCGTGATGAAGTTCGCCGGTATCGACAAGATAGAGCAGGCTCAGCCGCTCATCGGAAAGGTTCTGTACCTCGACCGCGAGGACGCAGAGCTTGAAGAAGGGCTGTACTTCATTCAGGATATAATCGGGCTGACCGTAAAGGACGCAGATTCCGGCATTGTCTACGGCAAGATCACCGACGTTTACCAGAACGGCGCTAGCGACGTGTACTCAATTCGCAGGGAGGACGGTACGGAGCTTATGTTCCCGTGTATCGACGAAGTCGTGCTCAAGACCGACATCGACGCTGGCGAAATGATCATCAGACCGCTCCCGGGGCTGTTTGAGGACGCTGTTGACGGAGACGGAGACGGCGAATGAGGATCGACATTGCAACGCTGTTCACTCAAATGTGCGGCAGCGTGCTTAACGAGAGCATAGTCGGCAGGGGAATCAGGAACGGCTTTATCGAGGTGCACACCCACGATATCCGGAAATACACCGAAAACAAGCACCGCCGCGTTGACGACAAGCCCTACGGCGGCGGCACCGGAATGCTCATGCAGGCTCAGCCGGTTTACGACTGCATTTCCGCGATAAAGTCCCAGGGCGAGGGCAGGCCCCGGATAATCTACATGTCCCCGCAGGGCGAGGTGCTGACCCAGCAGAAGGTGCAGGAACTCGCGCAGGAGCCGTGGCTTATCCTGCTGTGCGGCCACTACGAGGGCATAGATCAGCGCGTGCTGGACGAGCTTGAAGTGGAGGAGCTGTCGGTCGGGAATTATGTGCTGACCGGCGGGGAGCTTCCAGCGCTGATAGTCGCGGACGCTGTGGCTAGGCTCCAGCCCGGGGTGCTTCCGAATGAGGACGCCTACAGCATCGAGAGCCACTACAACGGACTGCTGGAGTTCCCGCAGTACACCCGCCCGGAGGAATGGCACGGGCGCAGGGTACCGGAGGTGCTCCTCACGGGAGACCACCGCACCGTCACCGGGTGGCAGAACCGTGAAGCGCTGCGGGTTACTGCAAGAAAGCGCCCGGATATGTACGGGAAGTTTATCGCTGAACAGCACGAGAGGCTCTGGAGCGCATTTCTGGAAGATAAGGATATCCCGCCGGAGACCAGGTGTTCCGGCGTCGTCAGGTTCGGGAAAACGGCTGACGAGGCGGACAGGCTCGCGAAGCTTGTTATGCGCGGGAAAAAGCGCGCTGACATCAGCGTTCAGTCCGGGGAGCTTCCGCGGCGCGGCGAGTATTTGATCGTCACCGATGGCGCGGGTCTTGGAAAGTGCGTGGTGCAGGTTTTCAACGTGAAAACCGTGCCGTTCAGCGGGGTCACTGAGGAAATGTGCGGCTTTACTGCGGAGTGCAGTTCGCCTGACGAGTGGCGCGCAGTTCAGGAAGCTGATATAAGCGCGGAAACGCCTGTTGCCTTCTGGCAGTTCAGGCTGGTTTACAAGTATCACAAGGAAGAAAGATAATGACTAAGAACGCATTCATTGCAATAACGGGGCGCGCAAACGCCGGAAAATCCTCTCTCACCAACCTGCTGGTCGGCGAGAAGATATCCATAGTCAGCGAGAAGCCTCAGACTACGCGAAACCGCATAAACGGCGTGCTCACCAAGGGCGATACGCAGTATGTTTTCATGGATACGCCGGGTATGCACAAGCCCAAGACCAAGCTTTCCGAGCACATGGTGAAGTCCATACGGCAGAGCGTTGACGACGTGGACTGCGCTATCCTCATGGCGGACGTAACAAAGAAGATATCCTCCATCGAGCAGGATCTGATACGCAGCTTCGCTTCCCACGGGACTGCTGTGGTGCTGCTTCTCAACAAGGTCGACCTGCTGAAGGACAAGAGCGAGATACTCAAGATAATCCAGCAGTACTCCGAGCTTTACGACTTCGAGGAGATAATCCCGATATCCGTCAAGAACCGCATAAACACCGATCAGATAATGCCGGTGCTGGAGCGCTTCGCAGTCGAGGGAGAGCACTTCTTCCCGGACGACATCGCCACCGACCGCACCGAGCGTTTTATGTGCTCGGAGATTGTCCGCGAGAAGATACTCCGCGTCATGCAGGAGGAGATACCCCACGGCGTTGCTGTGGACGTCGAGAAATTCAAGTCCCGCATGAAGGGCGACGCCGAGATAATCGACATCAGCGTTGTAATCATCTGCGAGAAGGAAAGCCACAAGGGAATGATCATCGGCAAGGGCGGAGAGCGCCTCAAGCAGATAGGCACCATGGCGCGCGGGGATATGGAGGATCTGCTTCAGGCTAAGGTCAACCTGCAATGCTTTGTGAAGGTCAAGGAGGACTGGAGAAACCGCGAACGCGTTATCTCCGACCTTGGAATGTACGACGAGGACTAAACTGGAGGTACGGATTTGCTTTTTACCTATGACGGTATAGTCGTCGGGCGGAGGGATATCGGCGAAAGCAACTGCTTCATTGATATCCTCACCGACGAGCAGGGCATAATCGAGGCGACCGCCCACGGTGTGAAGAAGATCAACAGCTCGCTTTTAGGGTCATGCGGGCTGTTTTCCTATGCCACCTTCTGCCTTAATAAAACTAAGCAGCGGTACTCGGTGAACTCAGCGAAGCCTAAGCGGAGCTTCCACGAGCTGGGAAGCGATATTGAGAAACTCGCGCTCGGTTCCTACTTCGCGCAGGCGGTGAAGTTCTGCACCCCGCAGGAGCAGGCGGCGGAGGGTTCTGACAGCCTGGTGAGGTTCTTCGCGATATCGCTTTACGAGGCTGAAATGGCGCGGGATCCGGCTCGGCTCACATGTGTAAAGGCGGCGTTCGAGCTGCGGTTTTCCTGCATGCTTGGGTACTTTCCGGATCTTCGCGGCTGCTGCAACTGCGGCTGCGGAGAGCATGACGAGATGTTCTTCCTGCCGGACAGCGGCGAACTCATCTGCGGCGACTGCTTCGACAGGGAATACAGCGGGCGTTACTTCGTGCTTACCCGGGAAATTCTCGGGGCTATGCAGAATATCGTTTACGCAAGGCTAGACCAGGCGTTCCGTTTCAGCGTTTCGCCGCAGGCTGCAAAGCTGCTGGGCATAGTTACCGAAAACTACTTCCTCGCCCGCACGGAACGCAGTTTTTCTGCACTTGATTACTATAAAAGTATAAGAATGGAATGAATTGCGATATTATTTGACACAGAATTTAAACTGTCTATTGCATTTTTAACAAAAACTATTGAAAAATACGAGCGTATGTAACCTTGAAATACATACAGTATTACTGCGGTTTGACGCCTAGCATCTGATATAAGTCATGTACGAAATCTGCTCGTGTCCCGGTTTTTAGAGGTTACCTAGAACAAACCAAGGAAAGGCGGTGGTGCAATGAGTAATATCACAGAAAAGGACATAAAGCTTTTTTATGAAATGCTGGAACGTGACAAGAATTCCGCGCATTTCCTCTGGGACTGCGCAGCGGGGACTGTCGTTTCCGCCGGCTCCGGAATATTTGCAGACGTTTCGGGCGATCCGCTGGAGTATCTTCGCGAAAGCGGGCTGATCGACCCGCAGTCCCTGCCTTCCTTCAATATCTTTTCCTCGTGCATAGAGGAAGGGACGATCTCCAGGAGCGACAGAATGAGCCTCGCCGCAGATATTCGCATGAAGCTGTCAGCGGACGGAGAATTCCGGCTGTGCGGGTTCTACGCGCATTTTCTGAAGGACGACGGCGGCAGGATAATCGCCGTACACGGCACCATCAGACCTTACACGAGCCGCGAACTTTTTGACCGCCGCGTGCTGAGCGGCTTTTCGTCAGACCGCGACCCGCGTATTTTCAGCGACGAGGCTGCGGAGATGATAAAGCGCCACCCTAACGAGGAGATAGCGTTTATCCAGTTCGATGTTGAGCGGTTCAAGCTTATCAACGAAAAGTACGGCGTTGAAGCCGGCGACGAGCTTCTTGAGTTTCTGTACGGCACGCTGGGACTGATTTGCAGCGAGGAACAGCCCTTCGCACGGCTGAACGCTGATGTTTTCATGGTGGTGACTACGTTCTCAAGCGACTCCGACCTGCTTGATTTTATTCACAGGATTGAAAGCATGCTGACCGGATTCCAGAACATGGAGTACAGGCTGATTTTCGGCGTTGCGATTGTCGAGGACAGGTCGCTGCATATTCGCAGGCACGGCGACAACGCCGCGCTGGCGCGCCAGTCGATAAAGGGGAACGCTCTGAACAACATAGGATTCTTCAACGGAAGAATGAAGAGCGAGCTTCACAAGAAGCAGTCCATCGAGGACGACATGATGAACGCGCTGCTTGACGGTCAGTTTGTGATGTACCTCCAGCCGAAGTTCAGTATTTCCACCAAGCGGATAATCGGAGCGGAGGCGCTGGCAAGGTGGATCCACCCGGAAAAGGGCATGATATCTCCGGCAGATTTCGTTCCGGTGTTCGAGGAGAACGGGTTTATACTGAAACTCGACCAGAAAATCTGGGAGAGCGCGTGCAGGAAAATCCGCGAGTGGATAGACAAGGGAATAGAGCCGGTTCCGATATCGGTGAACATCTCACGGGAGTACATACACACCTTCGACGTGGTGGGCGAAATGCTGCACCTCGTGAACAAGTACGATATCCCGATAAAGCTGCTGGAGCTTGAAATAACTGAAACCACTGATTCCGAGGGAGTTTCCGACGTAGTTCAGAAGATGAAGGACGCGGGATTCACCATGCTGATGGACGATTTCGGCTCCGGGTATTCATCGCTGAACATGCTGCAAAAGACGCAGTTCGACGTACTCAAGATAGACCGCGGGTTTCTTTCGGAATTCATGGAGTCCAGCCGCGGACGGAAGATTATCTCGCACACGATCTCAATGTCGCATGATATCGGTCTTGATATCATCGCGGAGGGCGTGGAAACTCCGGAGCAGGCTTCGTTCCTGAGCGACTGCGGCTGCGATTCGGCGCAGGGGTTCTACTACTCCAAGCCGATAACCCAGGAAGAATTCGACAAAATGCTTGTCGAGGTCAACAAATAAACAAACCGGGGCAGTTTTCCTGTCCCGGTTTTCGCTATAATAATCCCCGGAGCGGTGCCCCGGGGACTGGTTTTATTATACGTCGAACTGCATGAGTTCAGCTATTTTTTCCTGAATGCGGTCTGCGACGTCGGCGGGGTTCAGCTTCTCGCTGAAGCTCTTGTCTCGTGCGGAGATCTCGATTACGCCGTCCTTGAGGTTTCTCGGGCTTACGATAACGCGGAGCGGGATTCCCAGCAGGTCGGCGTCGGAGAACATTACGCCTGCGCTTACTGCACGGTCGTCGTAGATCACCTCTACGCCGCGCTTCTGGAGCTCTTCGTAGAGTGCGTCTGCCTTCTCCTTGACCTCGGCGTCGTCGGCGCGTACTGCGCAGATGTGCACCTGCCACGGAGCGATAGCCATCGGCCAGATGGGGCCGTAATCATCATGGTGAGCCTCGCATACGGAAGCGGCAAGTCTGCCTACGCCGATGCCATAGCAGCCCATGATAGGAGTCTGAGTGTTGCCGTCCTTGTCAAGGTAGGTCATGCCCATGCTCTTGGTGTACTTGGTTCCGAGCTGGAATATGTTGCCGACCTCGATGCCGCGGGAGATGGTGATGTGCTTCTTGCCGCAGCTCGGGCAGATACCGCCCTCGATGATCTTCGCGAAGTCGTGGTATTCAACGTTCTTGCAGTCGCGGTCGATGTCGAGACCGGTGTAGTGGTACTCATCCTTGTTTGCGCCGCAGGAGAGGTTGTTCGTGTTCTGGAGGGACTTGTCAAACAGCACGGTCATGCCCTCGGGGAGACCTACCGGCCCGATGTAGCCCGCGTTGAGTCCGCACTCTGGAGTGATAACAGCCGGGTGGATATCGCAGCCGAGGAAGTTTGTGAGCTTAGTTTCGTTGATATCGAGGTCGCCGCGGATAAACACTACAACGTAGCTGTCGTCGTGGTTGCGCTGGTATACTACTGCCTTGCAGCTCTTGTCCTGCGGGGTGTGCAGGAACTCGCAGATATCCTCGATGGTGTGGATATTCGGGGTGTGTACCTCGGCGAGGGGCTGGCTCTCGGCGTCGCGGGTGTTCTCGATTATGGACTCAGCCGCTTCCATGTTGGCGCGGAATCCGCAGTCCTTGCATATCGCGATGGAGTCCTCGCCGATAGGCGTGAGCAGCATGAACTCGTGGGAAATGCTGCCGCCCATCATGCCGGAGTCGGACTTTACGGAAATTACCTCGGGAATGCCTGCGCGCGCATAGATACGCTCGTAAGCCTTGTGGCAGCGCATGTAGTATTCCTCGAGATCCTCCTGGGAGGTGTGGAATGAATACGCGTCCTTCATAGTGAACTCGCGCACGCGGATAAGTCCGCCGCGGGGACGCGCCTCGTCGCGGAACTTGGTCTGTATCTGGTAGATCATGAACGGATACTTGGAGTAGCTGTTCGCATACTCGCGGACGAGCTGCACAGCGGCTTCCTCGTGGGTCATGCCGAGGACCATCTGCGCCTTGTTTCGGTCGGTGAAGCGGAGAAGCTCGCTGCCGATGCTCTCGTATCTGCCGGATTCCTGCCAGAGGGTCGCGGGCATTACAACAGGGAAGGATACCTCCTGACCGTCGATAGCGTCCATCTCCTCGCGGATTATCTGCTCTATCTTGCGGGTTATGCGCTTTAAGGGCATGTAGCTGGAGAAAATGCCGTTTGCAACATACTTCATGTAGCCGCCGCGTATCATCAGCGCGTGGCTGTCGATATTGCAGTCGGAGGGGCGCTGCTTGAAGCGGTCGCCTACTAACTTTTCAAGTTTCATGTGTTTTCTTCCTTTCGTCTTGTTTCGAAATTTCTCAGAGAATACAAAAAGCCCTGAACCTAAAAAGGCTCAGGGCGAACTGTACAAAGTCCGTGTTACCACCTGGATTCGGGGAGACCCCGCGCTCAGCGTCTGCAACGCTTTCTCATGTAACGGTGAGCACCGGCGCCGCTTACTTCCGCATTCCTGCGGGTTCCGGGCGCAGCTCTAAGACGGGTTCGGCATATCTTCAATAACGGCTCGCACCTGCCGCCGTCTCTCTGAAAATCCGATGTGCCTACTGTTTCTTGTCACAGCTTTTCGTATTCATTGGTTTGATTATAGCACGATTTTGGGGATTTGTCAACCGGAAATTCACCATTTCTTTTCTTTGTCGTCGGTCAGGCACAGGAGGTAATCGGTTGATACGTCAAGATATTTCGCGAGTGTGATGATATGGCGGCAGGGTATCTCCTGAATGTTGTTCTCGTATTTGCTTACCTGCTGCTGAGTTGTTTTCAGCAGGTCGGCTATCTGCTGCTGGCTTGCTTTGCCGGCGCGTGCCTTCTTCAGACGGGTGCCGATATCCATGCTCATCATCTCCTTTGACTGCCAAAATGCGTTAATTATTTTTGTACAGAATATACAAATTTATTATACACCTATAAAATTCGCTTGACAAACATCTGAAAAGGTGTATAATTAATATAACACCTAATAAGGTGTGAAAAAGGAGGAGCGTTTTATGAACGTATTAAAGAAGATCGCATCAGCCGTGGCGGCTGTGGCTGTTTTGGCGGGGATTTCTGTTCCAGTCGGCGCTGCGGACAGCACTTTGAAGCTGCTGACCGAAGAGGTGGATTCAGAGTTTGGGTCGCTTCCTGTGGACGGTTTGTTATGCGTGTTGAATGAAAATGAGTTTATTGATGAGTTTGTGTCAATTCCTCAATCTGCTTTGAAAAAATGGCGCAGCGGCGGCAATTTGGATATGACTGATGTAGAGGTTGGTGGAAAAGTAAATTGGGATAATCTGCTGGGAACTAATGATAATTCTCTTCTTTTAAATGTGGATAGTGATGGCAACATAGAAAAATACTATGCTATCGACTATAACGGAAAAGACAAGATTGATATTGTTCGCTCATCAAGTGAGTGGATGAACTATATGAATGGGTGGGTAGTCAGCAACTCAAGTTCGGGCAATTTGTTTAGCCTTAAATGCGAAAATCCAGAAACAGGTAAAACATATACTGAAAAGATACCATTCGATGGAACATATGCCTGGAACTTCTACATGTCTGGAAAGTACATAGCAGGCACGGTTTATACCACCAAAACATATCCGGACCCGGCTCTAGATGGGAAATATAACAAATATGATATCGTTGTAAAGGGAATGAAGAGCAACGGAAAGTTCGAAACGCTTTACACTGATTCTGTGAATTTTTTTGATCCAACACGCGGAGAAAATTTCTTTCAGATCAGTACTATGACAGCTCCCTATGGTTGGGTAAATCATGTTTTCCTTGAGGATTCAGCGGAGTGGGTTACTATCATAACTGATAGCAAATATTACGTGGAAGAAGTTTATGGTAAGAATGCTGTTGCAACACTGGTGGATAATTATGGCGAAACCGTTGGATATCAGCTTATAAAGCTTACCGAAAAGGGTTCTGAATTAAAGGGCGGCCTCTACAAAGATATGTACACTCTGGATGGTAAGCTCTATTGCGTTAAGACCTTCGATGATAAGTGGGGTTTTATCAACACAAACGGTAAACTTTTAGCGACCTTTGATGACGTTTCCGAATTTGATGGAAAGTACGCGCCCGTAGTAAAGAACGGCAAGGCTTATCTTGTAGACAAAGCAATGAAGTGCGTTTCCGAAAAAATAAGCGCAACATATGTAAACACGCTAGGTGAAGGTCTTTATTACGTTGAAAACGGAAGCAAAAAGTACCTTATGACATACGCTTCCGGCTCCGCGACGACTACAACACCTGTGACCACAAAGCCATCCACGAACAGAAAGGACATCTCCGGGCTGGAGTTCTACAAGTTAGCTAACGAGGAATACACCGGAGGAAAGATCTGCCCTGACCCCTCGATTTACGACGGAAACTATCTTCTTGAGGAAAAGACCGATTACACCCTCTCCTACAAAAGTAACACAGCGCTTGGAACCGGTACGGTCATAGTCAAGGGCTGCGGGAAATATTCCGGCACCAAAACCCTTAAATTCAACATCGTCCTTAAAAAGCCTGCGTTTTCCGCAAAGAAGAACGGTAACAGCAAAGCGGCTCTTTCGTGGAAGAAGGTTACGGGTGCCGCTGGATATGAGATATACTACGCCGCTGGAAATGGCAGCTTTAAGAAGTTGGCGTCAGTCTCTTCGTCAACATTCAGCAAGTCTGTTTCCGGGCTTGATATAAAAAACAACAGTTACAAGTTCAGAATACGTGCTTTAGCAACTGCGTCTAACGGTAAAAAAGTATACAGCTCCTGGTCGAAAACTGTAAAAATAGGCTAAAACAGGAATGTGTAAATAGCTTATAGGTATCCCGTTTCGCAGGAACATCACTGCGAAACGGGATTTTTACGCTGTTTTTTCAAAAAACCTATTGATTTTCTGAAATAAACGTGGTATAATAATACAAGATAGATTAGACTAAAGACTGGGGTTTCGCTCCAGTCTTTAAGTTTTAATCGGGGTCAGGCGGTTTTTGCCTGTCCTGCTGCATATTCTGAAAGGAGCTGGCTTAATGGCACTTGCAAAGGGGTTCAGCACTATCGAGGCTGCGGCTGAGGCCGCGGTAAGACCGATAGTCGAGAGCCACGGTTTCTCGCTGTGGGACGTCTGGTTCGCGAAGGAGGGCGCAAAATGGTATCTGCGTATCTTCATCGACAAGCCGCATGGCGTTTCCATTGACGACTGCGAATCCATCGACGGTGAGATAAACTCCATCATCGACGAGCAGTATTTCATCGACAAGATCGACTATCTGGAGATAGGCTCTGCGGGGCTTGAGCGTTCCGTGAGAAGACTTGCCCAGCTTGAGCAGTCGATAGGAAAAAAGGTGAGGGTCAAGACCTACAAGCTGTGCGATGGCGCGCCGTCCAAGGACTTCAAGTGCGTTCTTTCGGGATACGACGGAGAAAAGATCACGCTGACCGGCGATTTCGGGGAAATCTCGCTTCCCGCCGCCGATATCTCGGCAATGAACTACGACGATTTTGACGATCACGAACTGATAGAAGACGGCGACTGACCGCAGCTTAATATTTTAATGGAGGAATTAACGGAAAATGGCTAAGAAGAAAGTACAGCAGCCCCAGAACGACATCACTGAATTTTTTGACGCGCTTGCCGCTTACGCTGCTGAAAAGGGTATCGACAAGGACGTGTTCGCTGAGAAGATCAAGAGCGCTATCGAAAAGAGCCTCAAGACCAGCATGCATGTTGAGGACAAGGACAGCGAGTGCGTGTTCGTCAACATAGATTTCGACAGGAAGATCTTCAACGTGAGCGTACTTAAGGAAGTCATCGAGGTGGTCGACACCCTGTATGAGCCGGAGATCGAGATAGTTCTCGAAGAAGCGCGCAAGCTCAACCCGGCGGCGCAGGTAGGCGACAAGATCCGCGTTCCGATAGACCCGCACGAGTTCAAGCGCATCGCAGCCAAGAACGCGAAGGATCTCATCAAGCAGGGATTCCGCGACATCGAGCGTCAGCAGCTCAGCGAGATGTGGGGCGAGTATGAGAACGAGGCTGTATCCGCGCTCGTTACAAAGATCGAACCCAAGACAGGCCATGCAACTATTGAGATCAACCACAACGAAGTACTGCTGATGAGAGCAGACCAGATCCCCGGCGAGGTGCTTCATGTCGGCGATATCATCAAGGTATATATCACCGGCGTTTCCAAAGAATATAAGGAAGGCGCGAAGAAGCAGAGCCTCCGCATCACCAGAACTGACAGAGGCCTCATCAAGCGTCTGTTTGAGCTTGAGTGCCCCGAGATCTACGACGGAACTGTTGAGATCAAGGCTGTCAGCCGTGCGGCTGGTTCGCGCTCCAAGATCGCGGTCATCAGCAACGACCCCAACGTTGACGCAGTGGGCGCGTGCATAGGTACTCAGAAGTTCCGTATCAACGCCGTTACCAAGGAACTCAAGGGCGAGAAGGTCGACGTTGTTCTGTGGAGCGAGGATCTCGAGGAGTTCATCAAGCAGGCGCTCAAGCCCGCTGAGGTACTCCGCGTGGTAATTACCAACCCCGACCCCAAGAAGAAGGAGTGCAAGGCTATCGTTCCTGATAATCAGCTCTCCCTCGCGATCGGCAACAAGGGTCAGAACGCGCTGCTCGCCGCTAAGCTCACAAACTGCAAGATCGACATCAAGGCTGAGAGCAAGGTAACTCCCGAGGATCTCATCGTGACCGAGTACGTTCCCGAGGAGCCCGCAGAGGAAGCGCCCGCAGAGGCTGAGGCTCCCGCCGAGTCCTCCGCTGAGGAATAAGGAGCCGCCATGCAGGAAAAGCACGTTCCGATGCGTAAGTGCATAGGCTGCGGTGAAATGATAGGAAAAAAAGGCGCGGTGAGGATAGTCCGCAGCAAGGAGGGCGAGCTCTCCGTAGACCTCACCGGAAAGAAACCGGGACGCGGCGCGTACCTCTGCCGGAGCAGGGAATGCCTTGAACTGGCTAGGAAGGGCAGAAAGCTGGAACGCGGTCTGAAATGCGCTATTCCCGATGATATATATGAAATTCTCGAAAAGGAGCTGACCTCGGATAAATAAGGAACTTTCGACGATCTGCCTTTGCCGCCGTGCCGGAAAGCTCGTTATGGGCTTTGACGCGGCTGTGCAGGAAATGAATGCGCCTAAGTCAAAGGCAGCGGGCATTATTCTGGCTTCGGACGTGTCGCCGAAAACAGAAAAGGAGATCTGCTTTCATGCAGAGAAGCGCGGCACACCGGTCGTCCACGGAGATTTCACGATGGACGACGCGAAGGAAGCTGTCGGAAAGCGCACGGGTATCTTTCTGGTGCTCGACGCGGGTCTTTACGGCTCTATCACAAGACATATAAGTGAATAGTATGGAGGAAAGTTACATTGCCAAATAACAAAAAGTATCGTGTACAGGATATAGCGGCTGATATCGGCGCAGACCGCAGCGCAGTCATTGAGCTGCTCGAGGGTGCGTTCGAGGGAACTAAGAAGGCGCAGACATCCCTTACGGATCAGGAGGTTAGCTACGTTCTCGAGGTGTTCTCGAAGAAGGGCGAAGTCAAGGACTTTGACGAATATTTCAAGGCTACCGCTGACAAGAAAACCGAGAAGCCCAAGGCAGAGGAGAAGAAGCCTGCCGCAAGAAAGAAGCCTGCCGCAAAGAAGGAAGAAGCTCCCGCAGAGGAGCCTAAGGCTGAAGCAAAGACAGAGGCAAAGCCCGAAGTAAAGTCCGAGACCAAGCCGGAAGCAAAGACAGCTCCCAAGGCGGAAGCAAAGACCGAAGCGAAGCCCGAGACCAATTCTGAAGTCAAGGCAGAGCCCAAGTCCGAGGCAAAGCCGGAGGTCAAGGCAGAAGCAAAGCCCGAAACCAAGCCGGAAGAAAAGCCCGAGCCGAAGCCGGAAGCAAAGGCGGAGTCCAAGCCCGAGCAGAAGCCTGCTCAGCAGGAGCGTCAGGACAGACCCGCTCCCAGAGCCAACGGCGACCGCCAGCAGTTCAATAACAACAATCGCGGCGACAGACCGTTCAACAATAACCGCAGCGGCGACCGCCCCGGATTTAACCGCGACGGAAATAACGGCGACAGACCGCAGTTCAACAATAACCGCGGCGATCGTCCCGGATTTAACCGCGACAATAACAACGGCGACCGTCCTGCATTCAACAATAACAGAAACGGAGACCGCCCTGCATTCAACGGCAATAGAAACGGCGACCGTCCGGCGTTCAATAACAACCGCAGCGGCGACCGCCCCGCGTTCAACAATAACAGAAACGGCGGCTTCAACCGCGACAACCGCGGCGAGGTCCGCAAGGAAGCAGTTAACCCGCTGGCTGATTCTGCAAAGCAGAACATCAAGAAGCCCGCTATCGACTCCTCCAAGATCAAGGTGAACACTCCGCCCATGCAGAAGCAGAAGGGCGAGGCTGTTCAGCGCGGCGAGCAGGTCACAAAGATGGTCGACACCCGCGGCAGCTATGTTGAGCTTGACAAGTACAACGAGCGCTACGAGACCATCGCTCCCGCTTCCCGCATGAGCAGCGAGAGCTTCCAGCGCAAGCAGAAGATACAGCAGAAGTCACAGCAGAAGGGCAAGCCATACAACAGCAAGCGCGAGACCGAGGCTCAGAAGCTCAAGCGTCTGGAGCTTGAGCGTGCAAGAAAGCAGCAGCTCAAGGTGCAGATCCCGGACGAGATCGTTGTTTCCGAGCTGGCTTCCCGCCTGAAGGTGACAGCTACCGAGGTCATCAAGAAGCTGTTCAACCTCGGCGTTATGGCTAACCTCAACGAGACAATCGACTTCGATACCGCTTCCCTCGTTGCCGAGGAACTCGGCGCAAAGGTCGAGAAGGAAGTTGTCGTTACCATCGAGGAGCGTCTGTTCGAGGATACTCCCGACGATCCCGAGAGCCTTCAGCCGCGTGATCCGGTCGTTGTTGTAATGGGTCACGTTGACCACGGCAAGACCTCGCTGCTCGACTATATCAGACACGCAAGCGTTACCACCACCGAGGCTGGCGGTATCACACAGCACATCGGCGCGTACAGAGTGCATATCAACGACCGCGACATCACATTCCTGGATACCCCGGGTCACGAGGCGTTTACCTCAATGAGAGCGCGCGGCGCGAGCGTTACCGATATCGCTATCCTGGTAGTTGCAGCGGACGACGGCATCATGCCGCAGACCGTTGAGGCTATCAATCACGCGAAGGCAGCCGGAGTTTCTATCATCGTTGCCATCAACAAGATGGATAAGGAAGGCGCAAACCCCGACAAGATAAAGGAAGAGCTGACCAAGTATGACCTCGTTTGCGAGGAGTGGGGCGGCGACGTTATCTGCGTTCCTGTTTCCGCTAAGACCGGCGAGGGCATCAACACCCTGCTTGAGATGGTATGCCTTACCGCAGACATACTCGAACTCAAGGCTAACCCCGACAGACTCGCTACTGGTGCGGTCATTGAGGCACGTCTGGATAAGGGCAGAGGCCCTATCGCTACCGTGCTGGTTCAGAACGGTACTCTCCACGCAGGCGACGTGCTCATCGCGGGTATGTCCGTCGGCAGAGTGCGCGTAATGCGCGACGACAAGGGCAGAACCGTCAAGGAAGCTGGCCCGTCCGTTCCTGTTGAGATCATGGGTCTCGCGGACGTTCCCTCCGCAGGCGATACATTCGCCGCTGTAGAGGACGAGAAGCTCGCAAGGGAACTCGTTGAGAAGCGCCGCCAGGAAGCTAAGGAAGAGCAGTTCAAGGCTTACCACCAGGTAACTCTTGACAACCTGTTCTCCTCCATCGAGGAAGGCACCGTCAAGGAGCTTCCGATCATCGTCAAGGCAGACGTACAGGGCTCCGTCGAGGCTGTCAAGCAGTCCCTTGAGAAGCTCTCCAACGAAGAAGTGCGCGTACGCGTTATCCACGGCGCGGTCGGCGCTGTAAGCGAGAGCGACGTTATGCTCGCTGCGGCTTCCGGAGCTATCATCGTTGGCTTCAACGTAAGACCTCACCCGTCCGCTCAGGACAACGCAAAGCGCGACGGCATCGAGATCCGCCTTTACCGCGTAATTTACGACGCTATCGAGGATATCACCGCCGCAATGAAGGGCATGCTTGCTCCGAAGTTCAGAGAGGTCGACCTCGGCAGAGTTGAGGTACGCCAGGTCTACAAGATCACCAACGTTGGTATCGTTGCTGGTTCCTACGTCCTCGACGGCAAGGTCACCAGAAACGGTCAGGTTCGTATCGTGCGCGACGGTATCATCGTCGGCGATGACAAGATCGCAGGTCTCCAGCGCTTCAAGGATTCCGTCAAGGAAGTCGCTGCGGGCTACGAGTGCGGTATCAGCCTTGAGAAGTTCACCGATATCAAGGTCGGCGATATCTTCGAGGCGTATACAATGGAAGAATACAGAGACTGATAACGCCGGCTGCGGGTGCGGAGCGTTCCGCGCCCCGGCGGTGTTTTCTGACGCGGCGTGAGCCGCACACAGGGAGGTTTTATGGCTAATTTCAACTTAAAAAGACTTTCCGAGGATATAAAGAGGGAGCTTTCCGCGGCTGTGAGCGGCGTGAAGGACCCGAGAGTATCAAAGAATTTTGTAACGGTAACTCACTGTGAGCTTACCAGCGACCTTTCCTACTGCAAGGTACACATCGCGTGCCTCGGCGGCGAGGGGAGAACCGCAAAGGCCGTGGAGGGCATGACCGCCGCTTCCGGCTACTTCAAGAGAGAGATCGCGGCAAGGATCCGCATGAGAAAAATGCCGGAGTTCATATTCCTGCCGGATAATTCCCTTGAATACAGCGAGCACATTGAAAAGATAATCGCAGGACTTCCCAAGCCTGTAGAGGATACGGCGAAAGAAGAAGCGGAGGAGCCTGATGAGGAGAATTGACCTTAACGAAGCGGCGAATTTCCTTCGTGAGCACGACCGCTTCCTTATCCTTATGCACGGCAGCCCCGACGGAGATACGGTCGGCTGCGGAACTGCGCTCTGCGGCGCGCTCCAGCAGATAGGCAAGCTAGCCAGGACCGCGTGCCCCGACCCGATACCGAAGAAGTTCGGGTATATGTTCCGCGAACTGAAGGAGCAGGAGTTCGAGCCGGAGACCATCGTAGCCGTGGACGTCGCAGACACCAAGCTGCTTTACGGCATGCGCGAGGTCGGCGAGAAAACCCAGCTCTGCATAGATCACCACGTCAGCAATACCGAGTACGCCGAGCGGCTGCTGCTTGCTCCGGAGTATGCGGCGGCTGCCGAGCTGATGTTCGAGCTGCTCAGTTCCATGAAGGAAGTAAGGATAACAAGCTCCATCGCGGACAGCCTTTACACGGGGATCGCGACGGACAGCGGCTGCTTCAAGTACAGCAACACCTCGCCGCAGACCCATGTCTACGCCGCAGAGCTGATAAAGCTCGGCGCCGACATCGTGCCGATAAACTATGCGATGTTCGACATGAAGAGCCAGGGCAGACTGAAGCTCGAGCAGCTCGCACTCAGCAGAATACGCTACTACGTGGGCGGCAGGATAGCCGTGATAGACGTTACGCAGTCGCTCATCGACTCCATCGAGGGCATAGACAGCGAGGACGTCGGCGCGCTTTCCGCGATACCGCGCCAGATAGAGGGCGTGGATATCGGTATCTGCATCAAGGAGAAAACTCCGGGATTCTACAAGGTTTCCCTGCGCTCGAGCGAGAACGCGGACGTTTCCGCTATCGCTCAGCAGTTCGGCGGCGGAGGTCATGCAAGAGCCGCAGGCTGCGCGTTCGAAACCACGCTTGAGGACGCGGAGAAGAAAATAGTATGGGCATGCGCGAAGGCGCTCGGTAACCAGATATGACCGGAATAATCTGCATAAACAAGCCCCAGGAGTTCACCTCGTTCGACGTGGTGGCTTCCATGAGAAGGGTTTTCGGGACTAAGAAAATCGGGCACGGGGGGACTCTCGACCCGATGGCTACCGGGGTGCTCCCGGTGTTCGTAGGCGGCGCTACGAAGGCGGTCGACCTGGTTCCGGACGACAGCAAGAGCTACCGGGCCGGGTTCCGGCTGGGATTCGTTTCGGATACCCAGGACATCTGGGGGAAGCTCCGCTCGCGCTGTGAGAACGGCATTTCCGAGGACGAGATGAGGTTCGCCCTGGACGATTTCCGGGGTGACATCATGCAGGTGCCTCCGATGTACTCTGCGCTGAAGGTCAACGGGCAGAAGCTCTGCGACCTGGCGCGCCGCGGTATCGAAGTGGAGCGCAAGCCGCGCCCTGCGACGATATCCCGCCTGGAGCTGGTCAGCTTTGACGGGACAGACGGAGTGCTCGACGTGGACTGCTCCGGCGGCACCTATATCCGCACGCTGATAAACGACATCGGCGAGAGCGTCTGCACTGGCGCGGTCATGACAAGCCTGTGCAGGACGAAAAGCTGCGGCTTTACTCTTGAACAGTGCCACGAGCTGGATGAGGTGCGGAATGCTTCCCCGGAGCGGCTCGAAAAGTGGCTGCTTCCGGTTTCAGAGCTGTTCGCGCCGCTTCCTGAGATACCCCTGGACGAGGTGCAGACAAGAATGTACCTCAACGGCGTACGTCTGGACGCTGAAAGGCTGCTGAAGCGCGTCCCCGTGGACGAGCTGGCTAGAGTTACCGCCGGCGGGGAGTTCCTCGGAGTAGGAAAGATCAATGCTGAAGGGGAACTGGTTCTGATCAAGCAGTTCCGCTCGGAATAAAAATACCGGGTATCCGGTATGAATGGTGGATTTAATTTGATAGACATAACTAACAGCAGCCTGCGCCCGGAGGAAAAGACCGCCGTCGCGCTGGGTTACTTTGACGGGCTTCACCTGGGACACGTCGGCGTTATACGCACGGCGCTGGCTCAGGAGAGGCTCAAACCGGCGGTGTTCACGTTCAACTGCGACACCACGCTGCCGAAGTTCCGCGGGCCGGAGGATATAATCTCGTTCGAGAATAAGTGCGAACTTATGCAGAAGATCGGCGTGAAGTACATCTACGCGCCGGATTTTGCGGAGGTCTGCGCGCTGTCCGACGAGGACTTCGTGAAGAAAATACTTATCGACCGGCTGAACGCGGGCTTTGCCTGCTGCGGAAGCAATTTCCGGTTCGGAAAGGGCGGCAGCGGCACTCCGGAGAGGCTCGGGGAGATCGGCGCGAAGTATGGAATGCGCGTAGAGGTGGTGAAGGACGTCTGCCTTGACGGCAAGATGATAAGCTCCACGCGTATCCGCGAGCATATACGCCGGGGAGAAATAGAAGAAGCTAACCGGCTGCTGGGCTATGAGCTGTGGTACAGGCTGCCGGTTATCCGGGGAAACGAGATTGGACGGACTATTGATTTTCCGACGATAAACCAGGTTATTCCGGACACGAACATTATCCCGCGCTACGGAGTTTACAAGAGCTACGTAGAGGTGGCGGGGAAGCAGTACCACGGGGTCACGAACATCGGCGTGAAGCCCACCGTCCAGCACAGGCGGGACGGCTCCGGCGCAGTGATGGAGACCTACATCATCGGCTTTGACGGCGACCTTTACGGTCAGGACATAGCAGTCGCATTGGTGCGCTTTATACGCCCGGAGGCCAAGTTCGCCGGACTTGATGAGCTGAAAGCACAGATAGCGCGCGACAAGGAAGAAGCGCTTAAATAATGCGCCTCTGAAACTGTGAATTCGGTTTTAAGAAGCTGCCACAAAACGCCGGGAGACCGGCAGGAAAGGAATACAGAAATGGAAGTCAGGACAAGATTTGCGCCCAGCCCTACTGGGTACATGCATATAGGCAATCTGCGCACCGCGCTGTATACTTACCTCATCGCGAGAAAGAACCACGGAAAGTTCATTCTCCGTATCGAGGACACGGACCAGGGACGCTACGTTGAGGGCGCAACTGATGTTATATACAGAACCCTCAAGACATGCGGTCTGAACTGGGACGAGGGTCCGGATATCGGCGGCCCCTGCGGCCCGTATATTCAGAGCCAGCGCATGGGTATGTTTAAGGAATACGCGGAGAAGCTGGTCGAGAGCGGCCACGCTTACTACTGCTTCTGCACCAAGAGCGAGGACAGCAGCGAGGATACCGCGAACGGCCTTGCCTCCGCTAACCGCTGCCCCTGCCGCGATCTCGACCCCGCAGAGGCTAAGAAGCGCCACGACGCGGGCGAATCCTGCGTTATCCGCCAGAAGATCCCGAACGAGGGTACCACCACGTTCCACGATGAGATATACGGCGATATCACGGTCGAGAATACCGACCTGGACGACCAGGTGCTGCTCAAGTCCGACGGAATGCCGACCTACAACTTCGCAAACGTGGTCGACGACCACACTATGGGCATTACACATGTCGTAAGAGGCAACGAGTATCTTTCCTCCGCTCCGAAATACAATCTGCTCTACTCCGCGTTCGGCTGGGAGCCTCCGGTTTACATTCACGTTGAGCATATCATGCGCGACGCTACTCACAAGCTGTCCAAGCGCGACGGCGACGCTTCCTTTGAGGATTTCCGCGCAAAGGGCTACCTCACCGAAGCTATACTGAACTATATTCTGCTGCTGGGCTGGGCTCCGAAGGGCGAGCAGGAGATCTTCACACTGGACGAGATGATCGAGGCGTTCGACCTTTCCGGTATCTCCAAGTCCCCGGCGATATTCGACCCGCTGAAGCTCACTGCGATAAACGCTGTTTATATCCGCAACCTGCCGCTTGAGAAGTTCATCGAGTATGCAGAGCCGTGGATCCGCCAGACCTGCAGGCGCACCGATATCGACATGCCGCTCCTCTGCGCAGGACTTCAGCCCAGAACCGAGGTTTTCAACGATATCCCCGAGCGCGTTGACTTCATCGACCAGATGCCGGAATATTCCATCGACATGTACGTCAGCAAGAAGATGAAAACCACTCCGCAGACCTCCCTTGAGGCTCTTAAGAAGCTCATTCCCGTTATCGAGGGTATTCAGGATTTCACCACCGAAAATATCCACGACGCGCTCTTCAAGCAGATCGAGGCAGACGGCGTGAAGAACGGTCTGTACCTCTATCCGCTGCGCGTTGCGCTGAGCGGCAAGGCTGTCACCCCCGGCGGCGGCGTGGAGCTTGCGAAGATACTCGGCAAGCAGGATACCCTCGACCGCATGCACAAGGCTGTCGGGAAGCTCACAGCCGAGATCGGCTGACAAACGCCGCGGGCGCGTCAATTTTAACTGTATATTCATGCCTGATTCACACTTTCATCACTTTAGTGTGTTAAGCTGATATATGACCGGGTATATGTCAGGTATGCTATGGATATATACCCTAACTAATCAGCCGTATGAACAACATGCGGAAAAGGACATAATATGATCGAAGTAAAAAATCTAAGCAAAAGCTACGGCAGCAAATTAGCCGTGGACGGTATCAGCTTCACCGCCGGTGAAAGCGAGATACTCGGCTTCCTGGGGCCTAACGGCGCGGGAAAGTCCACCACGATGAACATGCTGACCGGCTACCTCTCATCCTCGGGCGGACAGGCGCTCATCAACGGCGTCGATATCCTGGAGGATCCAGTGCGTGCAAAGAAGGACATCGGCTATCTGCCGGAGCTTCCTCCGCTGTACCTTGACATGACCGTCATGGAGTACCTTAATTTCGTGTACGACCTGAAAAAGTGCAGGCTTCCGAAGCGCTCACATCTCGATGAGATATGCCGCCTCGTGAAGATCACCGACGTGCAGAAGCGCGTTATCCGCAACCTTTCCAAGGGCTACAAGCAGCGTGTGGGTCTGGCTCAGGCGCTGGTCGGGAATCCCAAGGTGCTGATACTCGACGAGCCGACCGTAGGTCTTGACCCGAAGCAGATAATCGAGATACGCACGCTCATCAAGAAGCTCGGAAAGAACCACACCGTAATTCTTTCCTCGCATATCCTGTCCGAGGTGCAGGCGGTCTGCGACAAGATCGTCGTTATCGACAAGGGAAAGCTCGTTGCAAACGACACCGCCGAGAACCTTTCGCACAACCTCTCAGCCGACCACAAGCTGACCGTGCAGATAGAGGGTCCGACGAAGGAAGTAAAGTCGCTGCTTGAGCAGATCCCCCAGATGGTGGAGGTACACCTCAACCGCACTATAGATAAGACCATCGGCGAGTATGAACTCAACGCCCAGGAGGGCTGCGACATTCGCCGCGAGGTATTCAAGCGCATGGCGGCGAGAAACTACCCGATACTGCTCATGAGAAGCAGCGAGCTTACCCTTGAGGAGATCTTCCTCAAGCTCACCACCGGTGATTTCTATGGCAATATCGACAACGGAGGTGCGGCAAGATGACGGCTATTCTGAAGCGCGAGTTCGCTTCCTATTTCACTTCGCCGCTTGGCTATGTTTACCTTGCGGTGTTCTACGGATTTTCCGGGCTGTTCCTGTGGATAACCTGCCTTTCCAGCGGTTCCGCAGACATGCAGTACGTTTTTCTGTGGATGTTCTTTATAATGATGATTCTCATTCCGATACTCACCATGAGGACCATGGCGGACGACAAGCGCCAGAAAACGGATCAGCTCACGCTGACATCCCCGGTGAGCCTGTTCGGTCTGGTTGCGGGGAAGTTCCTCGCGGCGTTCTTCATCTTCCTTATCGGCGCGGCAGTTATGTTTGTCTACGCACTGGGTCTGGCTGCGGCTGTCAATGGTTCCGGTACGGGTACTGAGTTCGGCTGGGCAGGGTTCTTCGGGAACTTCGCAGGCATCGTGCTGATGGGCGCGGTGTTTATCTCCGTGGGCATCTTCATTTCCAGCCTTACCGAGAACCAGATGATCGCGGCTATCGGCAGCATCGGCGTAAATATCCTGCTGTGCCTGTTCGATGTCATTTCAAACTTCGTTTCGGTGACGTTCCTCAAGGACATCATCAACGCGCTTGCGGTGCTCTATAAGTATCAGGAGTTCACCGCCGGCATTTTCAGCCTGAAGAATATCCTGTTCTTCCTGAGCCTGATAGTAGTTTTCAACTTCCTGACGATGCGCGTTATCGAACGCCGCCGCTGGAGCTGAGAAAGGGGGAGCAGACATGAACGAATCAAATAACGAAAACATCGAGCAGGAGCAGACTGCGCCTGCCGCTGAAAACGTTTCCCCCGCAGAGGAAACCAAGCCGGAGGAAACTGCAAAGCCCGCTAAGAAGCAGGCTGAGATACAGAACGGAAATCCTGCCGCGCGCAAGCACACCTTCAATAAGCGCAACCTCAAGCACGGTACGATGGCAGTCGTGCTGACGGTGCTTTTCATCGCCGCAGTCGTAATGCTGAACGTTATCGTCAGCATAATCTCCGACCGTATCGACACCACCGCCGACCTCACCGACACTGGTATCTACACCCTGGACGAGGCCACCACGAACTACCTCGCCGGGCTTGACAAGGACGTTACCGTCTCCGTCATGAACACCGAATCCAGCTTCGAGGGCGGCAGCTCCTTCTATAAGAGCGTCAACGAGCTTCTCAACAAGATGGCTATGGAGAACGAACATTTCAAGCTCCAGTACCTCAAAATAGACCAGAATCCGGATTTCACCTCCAGATTCAACGGCGAGACGCTTTCCGAGAATTATATCGTGGTGGAGTCCAAGGATACCAACCGACACCGCATAATCACTCCCGGCGAGTACTTCTCCTGCCCGACGTTCCGCGATAACCTGTCGCAGTACGGCTATCCCGAGACCTACATCGAACAGTACGTAAACCAGTACGTCAACAGCTCCTATGCTTCCCAGATAATTGAGGGCAGCAACGTGGAGCAGGCGGCTATTTCCGCGATAATGTACGTCACCAACACTGACCCGGTGCGCGTTGCGTTCACCGAGGGCTTCGGCGAGGCTGACAGCAGTTCGCTTTCTTCGCTGCTCAGCAAGAACGGCTACGATATCGAGACAATCAACCTCCAGCAGGTGGCTGAGGTCGATGGCGATATCGACTACATCGTGATGTACGCGCCCTCTATGGACTACGATAACGACAGCCTTACAAAGCTGTCCGCGTTCCTTGACAACGGCGGCGCGTTCGGCAAGAACCTCATCTACTTCGCTTCCTACAGCCAGCCTGACTACGCGCCGGAGAACCCCGAGGATTCCTCCATGAAGAACCTCGCGTCCTTCCTTGCGGAGTGGGGTATATCCATCGGCGACAGTCTTGTGCTCCAGAGCAACACCGAGTATTCCTACGGCAACATGGAGTATGTACATCTCCAGCAGATCCAGGATACCGACTACGCCGGCAGCGCTTACGGCAGCAGCCTCATCACCTACGACGCGTATATACGTCCGGTTCAGCAGCTCTGGGAGGGCGGAACAAAGGGCAGCATTGAGCAGAAGGTTCTGATAAAGAGCTACGACGGAGCTTACCTCCGCCCGATAAGCACCCTTTCCGACGATGAATTCGACAAGTCCGGTGCAGAATCCGGCTCCTTCAACGACGCTGTTGCAGCGTACAAGGTTCACAGCAATACTCAGGAAGTCACCAGGGTTGTGGCGTTCGGTTCCGACATGATATGCAACAGCATGTTCATGAGCTATGCGAACTCCAACAACCAGGACTTCATGATAAACATGTTCAACTATATCTCCGGCAAGACCGAGGGTATCACTATCACGGCAAAGTCGTTCAGCAGCGTCGGCTTTGAGGTAAACCAGGGCAACGCGAATATCCTTGCTGTAGTTCTGTGTATCATCGTGCCGGTAGTAGTTATCGTAGCCGGTGTAGTTATCTGGGTGCGCAGGAGGCACAGATAAATGGCGAAGCTTTCTAAAACCACAAAGACCGTTATCATTGCGGCGGCTGTACTCCTCGTGCTGGGCGCGGTGCTTCTGGTGCTGGTCATGACCAGCCCGAAGGACAGCGGCAGTTCCGGGGACGCCTCCGCTGTTTCCGGGGAGGCAGGGACTTCCGAGTCCTCGGCAGCCGCTGAAGACAGCAGCTCAGCTTCTTCCGGAGCCGACGAAAAAGTTGTTATAAACAGCTGCGAGCAGGAGGATGTGCTGAAGCTGGAGGTCTCCAACCAGACCGGCAGCTTCTCGTTCGACCGCGCTTCCAGGGAGGTTTCTTCCACGGACGACGACGGAAACGTCAGCACCGCCACGCAGTACTACTGGACAAGCCCGGAGCTTGACGGCATAAGCCGCAACGATTCCACTATAGGCGCGTTCGTGCGCAGCATGGCGGGGCTTTCCGCTTCCTCGATGGTAGAGGAGGGCGCTTCCGATCTTGAGAAGTACGGGCTTGCAGAGCCGCTTTCCACCGTTAAGGTAACGTTCGACGACGGGACCTCTAACGAGATCTGCTTCGGTATCCGGAACCCGGCGGCTTCCAACTATGTATACTGCTGCGTGATGGGCAGCAGCGATGTTATGCAGGTCAGCTACTACAGCACCGGCAGTGCGTTCTATGATATCAAGGATTTCGTGAGCCTGGTTCTTACCGACGCTTACGATTCAAACAACCCGCAGGAGCTTGAGTACCTTACCATCGAGCGCAAGGACCTCAGCGAGCCGGTTGAGATCGAATATATGTTCGATGTTGCGGCAGAGGCAGAGGACGAGGATTCCGTTGTGACCACGTTCAACTCCCACCGCATAACCTCCCCGATAACCGCGGAGCTTGACACGACCAGCGGGCAGACGATCTGCTACGGGCTGTACGCACTCAGCGCGGCTTCCTGCCAGTATATCGACCCCACCGACGAGGAGCTTGCAGCGACAGGTCTTGACGATCCCTACTGCCGCGTCAGCTTCAAGTACGGCGGCAAGGCGCGCGTACTGCTTCTCGGCAATGAGATAAGGGAGTCCAGCGATGATGCCGACGAGGGAAGCCTTTCTTCCGTGACCGGGTACTACGCTATGTTCGAGGGCGACAGACTTATTTATGCTATCAGCACCTCGAATGCGCCGTGGTACACCTTCAGCGTTCAGGATATCATGTCCCGCAGACCTATCTCGCCGTACATCTATACGGTAGACAAGCTGACCGTGACAACTCCGGACGGCGAATACGCATTCACCATTGAAGGCGACGCTGACAACCATACTTTCCGTTACAACTGGGAGGCGCTGGACGATACCAGGTTCAAGAGCTTCTATCAGCACCTTATAACCTCGATGGGCGAGGAGCTGTTCTTCGATGAAGCGGACTACGAGCCTTACATCAAGGTGCAGTTCGACTACCGCAGCGAGTATTACGACACCTACGGCAGAAGCAGCGACGTGCTGGAGTTCTACAAGTCTGACGACCGTAAGAGCATTGTGCGCGTAAACGGCGACGTGCTCTACAAGGTGCGCCAGGTCTACACTGACAGGCTGCTCAGCAACCTTGACGCCCTGCTGAACGGCGGCGATATCGAGCTTAACTGGTAACGGAGATCCAGCAGAACGGAGCGCGGCTTCCTGCCGCGTTTCCTGACCGTGTTAAATAAACTTTTATATATGGAGGTAATTACAATGGCTGAAAGTAACTTTATTTACTACCGTGGATTCCCGATGGTGAGAAGCGGAAACGAGATCTACTACGGAAGCATGGGCGACAGGTTCGTCACCAAGCTTACTATCCGCGAGAGCGAGAAATACAAGGACGCCGAGATACCTACCAAGGTCATGGTTCAGATGATCCCCACGTCTCCTACCCCGGAGGATCTTGCAAAGATCAGAAAGGGCGAGATGAACAGCCTTTACGAAGCGCTTGATACCGCGCACGTATGGCTCACCAAGGAGCTTTTCGGGGCATGATAATTAACCGCTGGCAGTCAGGCTGTCAGCGGTTTTTGCATGAAAAAACACCGGGCAGTCATGCTGTCCGGTGCTTGTTATTCGCGGTTATCAAAGCTGCTCGGTCTCCTCGGGAGAAGTGGAGATGGAAGTGCGCTTTACGCGGTTGCGGCTGGTGAATTCGTACTCGTTCTCGTTGAACTCGCTGATCTCGTTGAGCCAGTAGCTTACGCGGTAGTTGCCTACGTCCACAACGGCAAAGTTCGCTGTGGTGTTTACGAACTTGACCTCGCCCTGTACCAGAGGTCTTATGTTGCCTTCGCCGCTGAAATACTCCTTGAGTCTTACAACGACCTTATCACCAACATGGATTTCCCCCATTTTTCGTGTCCTCCTTTGTTATGTCTGCGAATATCGTCAGAATTTACAACAGTAATTGTAACACATATTACACAGCCTGTCAAGCGGGATTGAAAAAAAATCACCGATTTCGGCGAAACTCGCTGATTTTTAGTTTGTTTTAGTGGTTTTGCAAATATTATCTGCCTATGTTTTGGTGATTATAACGAACACGGGCTGGAAAGTTACGGCGCGGTCCTGCTTCTGGCGAGAAATACCAGCGGTGGCTTAAACTTCTATTGACTTTTCCGGCGGGGTATAGTATCATATAGACAGGTTAAAAACCGCAATTATTCAGGAAATGGAGCATTTAACATGGTAAGACAGATAATACATATAGATGAAGAAAAGTGTAACGGCTGCGGACTCTGCGCCAACGCCTGCAAGGAAGCCGCTATCGGCATAGTCGGCGGCAAGGCGAAGCTGCTTCGCGAGGATTTCTGCGACGGACTCGGCAACTGCCTGCCCGCCTGTCCGATGAACGCGATAAGCTTTGTTCAGCGCGAGGCTCCCGAGTTTGACGAGGAGGCTGTAAAGCGCCACATCGAGTCACAGAAGAAGCCCGCCCAGGAAGCTCCGAAATTTACTGGCTGCCCCGGAATGAGAATGGCTCAGATGAAGCCGAGAACCGCTCCGGCAGAGGGCGCGGTTCCGAGCATGCTCAGCCAGTGGCCGGTTCAGATCAAGCTTGCGGGAGTGCAGGCTCCATATTTCAGGGGCTGCGACCTCCTTATCGCCGCCGACTGCACCGCCTACGCCTACGGAGATTTCCACCGCAGGTACATCAAAGGCAGGGTCACCCTCATCGGCTGCCCCAAGCTGGACGACGCCGACTATGCTGAGAAACTGGGCGAGATAATCCGTGCCAACGATATCCGGAGCATTACGGTAGCGCGCATGGAAGTACCCTGCTGCGGAGGTATCGAAAACGCCGTAAACCGCGCGGTCGCCGCTTCCGGCAAGGATATCCCGGTGAAGGTGGATATCATCACCACCGACGGGCAGGTAATAGATTGATTTGTGGTATCGGCTTTCGCACGATATATTTTGGATCTGGAGCTGTAATTTTTACGGCTCCTTTTTTCCGTTCCGCAAAATGTCACCTGATTTTCATTGACAAATACCCGATATAGTGGTATAATAAAATGAATATTTGTATTCAAGAGGTGTTTTTTTAATGACTATATTTTACAAATTCGACGGTCAGATGTATATTAATATAACTAACGGCTGTCCCTGCGACTGCGTGTTCTGCCTGCGTAACAACTCCGATTCCGTGAAGGACAACGGCAGCCTGTGGCTGGAGCACGAGCCTTCCTTCGAGGAAATCGTGGATGCATACGAGAAATTCGATAAGACCGGCTGCACGCACGCGATATTCTGCGGCTACGGCGAGCCTACCGTCCGCGCGGACATGCTCGTTAAGACTGCGCAGTATATCCGGGAGCACTCTGATATGAAGATACGCCTTAACACAAACGGACTTGTCCGCATGATCCACCCGAAGTTCGATATCGAGCAGTTCCGCGGACTTATCGACGTGGCTTCCATCAGCCTCAACGCCCCGGACGCGAAGCGCTACAACGAGGTCACAAGGCCGCATTTCGGCGAGCCGGCGTTCAAGGCTATGCTTGATTTCGCCCGCGATATGAAGAATATGGGCGTCCAGGTGAAGTTCACCGTTGTCGACATTATCACAAAGGACGAGATCGACCGCTGCCAGCAGCTTGCTGACAGTATGGGAATACCGCTCAGAGTGCGCGAGTACATCACCGACAACGAAAGCTACACATGAGGATTATCGGTATCGACCCGGGCTACGCCATCGTTGGGTATGGAGTTCTAGACTATGAGAAAACGCGGTTCTCTGTGGTGAACTACGGTGCGATAACCACCGCCGCCGGAACCAGCTTCGACCGCCGCCTCATGGAGATCTACGACGACATGTGCACCGTGCTCGATATGTTCAAGCCGGACTGCATGTCCATTGAGAAGCTATATTTCACCAACAACAAGACCACCGGAATCGATGTTGCGCAGGCGCGCGGGATAATCCTGCTGACGGCTGTACAGCGGGACATCGAGATCTACGAATACACGCCAATGCAGGTGAAGCAGGCGGTCGTAGGCTACGGCAAGGCTGAGAAGCACCAGGTGCAGGAGATGGTGAAGAATATCCTCCGTCTGGATGCGATACCCAAGCCCGACGACACTGCGGACGCGGTGGCTCTCGCGATATGCCACGGACATTCTAGCGGGTCGCAGCTTTCGAGGCTCATTGCAAAGGCTGCGGAAAACGACGGCGCGATGGGAAAAATATACCACAAGAGTGACAAGAGGTAAAATACATGATATACAGCTTACACGGCGAACTTATCCACACAGAGCCGAACCTCGCGGTAGTTGAATGCGGCGGGGTAGGCTACGCCTGCCGCACGACCATGAACACGCTGAAAAAAATAGGCGGCAGCGGGGAAGTCAGGCTTTTTACTCAGCTGAATGTCCGCGAGGACGCGATAGATCTTTTCGGCTTCGCTGATACTGCTGAATTGCAGGCGTTCAGGCAGCTCACTTCCATTTCGGGAGTGGGCCCTAAAGCCGCGCTTGCGATTCTTTCCGACCTCACTCCGTCAAAGTTGGCGCTGTGTATCACGACCGGCGACAGCAAGACTCTGACGCGCTCTCCGGGGATAGGCAACAAGATCGCCCAGCGTATCGTTATGGAGCTCAAGGATAAGGTCGCGAAGGAACAGCACATCTCCGCTTCCGACTTCGGCACGGAGCCTGTCACTGCGGCTTCGGTAGGCGGCAACGCCGCTGCTGAGGCTATAACTGCGCTGTGCGTGCTTGGATTCGCCCTGCCGCAGGCTCAGGCGGCGCTTGTCGGCGCAGACCCTGACAGCAGCGTTGAGGAGCTTATAAAATACGCGCTCAAGCATCTGGGCTGAGTCAGCGAAATCGCGTTTGGGAGGTGAGCGTTTTGAAGAATGCAGAAGCGACCGCTAAGGCATTCATGGCTATTGCGGCGGCTGAGTTTTTCCTGTTTCTGGGTTTCGTGTATGCAGAGGGGAACGAAAATTTCCGGCTGATGTGCATATCCGGGCTGATACTCGGCGGAGGCACGGCGGCTGCCCTCGCGGCAAGTACGCTCTGCTCGTTTGCAAAGGAGTCTTTTTCGGAACGCCGGGCGGCTCTCAGGGCGCTCGGAAAGCACGGACTTAAAGTCGCCGCAAAGGATGAGGGGGCGCGCTGCGCCTACAAGGGAATCCTCATGCTGACCCGGGGGCGCTATCCCGAAGCGGAGGAACACCTCATGCGGGCACTCAGCATTTCGGATAACCGCCAGAATCAGCTATTCTGCGTGGAGTGGCTCATCAAGCTGTACGAGGCGCAGGAGAACGAAGGTCAGCTTATGTGGGCGCTTCGGAAGGCTGCGGAGATAGCTCCGGACAATCCGGACGCGCAGTCGCGGCTCGGGCATGCCTATTACAACGAGGGTAAGCTCAGCAGTGCGGAATACTGCTTTGAACAGGCGCTCAGGTACGACCCGAACTACGGGTACTCCTACTACAGCCTGGCGACGATATACACGCTTCGCGGCAAGGACGAGCGCGCTCTCGAGACCCTCAAGAAATTGGTGACTATCCAGGAAAACCACCCGCTGGTCTATGCCGAACTTGCCACATGGTACGCAATGCACGACGATGAGAAGAACGCCGAGGAAGCCTACGACAAGGCGATACTCTGCGGCTACAAGGACCCAGAGGAGCTTTCAAAGCGTATGACCGCGCTGCGAATGTTCAACCACGCTGAAAACGCAACTGGAAACGACCTGCCGCGGGATTATTACAGATACATCGAAAAGGAAGAAACTGAGGAAACAGTAAAGGAAGATACAGATGCTGGAAATGTCTGAACTCGGGGGAAATCCCGAACGCAGTAACAGAATAGTCGAGCCGGAATATAATGAATCAGATACCGATATCGAGTATTCCCTGCGCCCGAAGGTACTTGACGAGTACATCGGTCAGGATAAGGTCAAGGAGAACATGAAGGTCTACATCGAGGCTGCGAAAAAGCGCGGCGAGTGTCTTGACCATGTGCTGCTGTACGGACCTCCCGGACTTGGCAAGACCACGCTTTCGTGCATTATCGCGAACGAGATGGGCGTGAATATCCGCGTGACCTCCGGTCCGGCGATCGAGAAGGCGGGGGATCTGGCGGCTCTGCTGACGAATTTACAGCCCAACGACGTGCTTTTCATCGACGAGATACACCGCCTTTCCCGTCAGGTTGAGGAAGTGCTTTACCCTGCGATGGAGGACTATGTTCTCGATATAATCATGGGCAACGGTCCTTCGGCTAGGTCTATCCGCATCGACCTGCCGAAATTCACGCTGATAGGCGCTACTACGCGCTCCGGACAGCTTTCTGCGCCTCTGCGCGACAGATTCGGCGTTATCCAGCGGCTGGAACTGTATACTCCGGAGGAGCTTTGCAGCATCGTGCAGCGCTCCGCGATAATCCTCGCGATACCCTGCACAAAGGACGGCGCGATGGAGATCGCAAAGCGCTCAAGAGGCACGCCGCGTATCGCGAACCGCCTGCTCAAGCGCGTCCGCGACTATGCGGAGGTGCTCGGCGACGGAAAGATAACCCAGGAGCTTGCGGATATCGCGTTAGGCCGCGAGGATATCGACAAGCTAGGTCTTGACAGGCTTGACAGGCGGCTTCTGGAAATGATAATCAAGGGCTACAACGGCGGTCCCGTCGGGCTGGAAACGCTGGCTTCCGCGCTTGGAGAGGAGTCGGTGACGCTGGAGGAGGTCTGCGAACCGTTCCTCATGCAGCTCGGGTTCATTGCAAGAACTCCGCGCGGCCGCACCGCTACTGCGCTCGCTTACAGACACCTGGGGATACTCCAGGACGGTCAGCAGCGGCTTGATTTCTGATAATAGAGCATACTCTAATTAAATATACATAACGGGGGCAATAATATGGGAAGAATTTTCGGCACGGACGGCGCGCGCGGCGTTGCAGTCACGGAACTCACCTGCGAAAGGGCAATGGAGATAGGAAGGGCGGCGGCTTACGTACTCACTAAGGAGAGCGGCAAGGCTCACCCGAATATCATCGTTGGCATGGATACCCGCATTTCCTCTAAAATTCTGGAGGCGGCGCTGTCCGCTGGACTTGCTTCCGTGGGAGCAAACGCGCTGCTGCTTGGAGTTGTGCCTACTCCTGCGGTGGCTTATCTTGTGAAAAGGTACAATGCGGACGCGGGCGTTATGATCTCCGCTTCGCATAATACCGTGGAATACAACGGCATAAAGCTGTTTTCCTCCGAGGGATTCAAGCTCCCGGACAGCGTTGAGGAGGAGATAGAGGCTCTTATCCTCGACCGGAAGGACGAGATCAGGCTTCGTGACGGCATCGAGGTCGGGAGGATCTCCAGACTCAGCAGCGCCTGCACCGACTACATTCAGCACATCAGGGAATGCGCCGGAGCGGGGGACTACGCGGGAGTCAATCAGCGCTTCTGCTTCGACTGCGCGAACGGAAGCTCCGCCGCTACGGCGCGCAAACTTTTCGCGTACCTCGGGAACGGCTGCGAGTTCATCGCAGACGAGCCGGACGGCACCAACATCAACGACAACTGCGGCTCCACGCATATCGGTCAGCTCTGCGAGTACGTTAAGAACGGCGGCATGGCGGCTGGATTCGCGTTCGACGGCGACGCCGACAGGTGCCTTGCGGTCGATGAAAACGGAAAGGTAATAGACGGCGACCGCATAATCGCAGTTCTTGCCAAGCGCATGAAGGAAAAGAAGATACTCAAGGGCGACGCCGCTGTCGTTACCGTTATGAGCAACCTCGGGTTCCACGATTTCATGAAGCAGAACGGCATGAAAACCGTCTGCGCCAAGGTCGGCGACAGATATGTCCTCGAGGAAATGCAGCGCAGCGGGTACAATATCGGCGGCGAGCAGTCCGGACATATAATCATGCTCGACCATGCGACCACCGGCGACGGTCAGCTCACGGCGGCTATGCTCATAAAGGTCATGACCGAGACCGGGAAGTCCCTGGCGCAGCTCTGCGAGGGCATCGAGGATTACCCGCAGCTTCTCGTGAACGTTAAGATAACCGAGAGCGGCAAGGGCAAGTGGAACAAGGTTCCGGCTATAATGGACTGCATTTCCGCAGCTGAGAAGGAACTCGGCGGCAGCGGCAGAGTACTCGTCCGCGAGAGCGGCACGGAGCCTCTTGTGCGCGTTATGGTCGAGGGCAAGGACATGGATATGGTGAAGCGGCTGGCGGACTCCATCGCGGAGGAAGTCAAGCGCAGCCTTACCTGATGGAGGAAACATGCTGGTTTGTGCAAATAACGGGAACTTTCCCGCAAATGATAAAGATGAACTCAAAACCGCGCTGAATGCGGCGTGCGGCGAGATATGGCTCGGGGAGGGCACTGATTCCTACCCCTGCATGGCGATACTCTGCTGCGAGGACGGCGCTTCTATCAATTATTTCGAGAGCGAGGGCGGCACGGCTTACGTCTCCATCGGTGACAAGACCCGCCACGGAACCATTGACGTCAACATCGACGGCGAGGTGTATCAGCTCAACCGCGGGCAGATAGTTCCGGAGGAGAAGATACTCGAGATAGCCGAGGCGTTCATGAATGAAATGAAGCTGCCGGAGTGCGTTGAGTGGGAGAAGATTTAAAATATGCCGTTTGATTTCAAAAAGGAATATAAAGAGTTTTATATGCCGCCCAGAAAGCCGGGTATTGTCAACATTCCCAAGATGAACTATATTGCAGTTCGCGGGACGGGCGACCCCAACAGCGAAAACGGCGAGTACAAGGAATCCATCGGGCTGCTGTATGCGGTTGCGTTCACTATAAAGATGAGCAAATTGGGCAGCCACAGAATGGCGGGCTATTTTGATTATGTGGTTCCTCCGCTTGAGGGATTCTGGTGGCAGGAAGGTTCGGATTCCATCGACTATTCCCATAAAGAGAAATTTCACTTCATTTCGGCAATCAGGCTTCCTGATTTTGTTACTGCTGATGAATTTAACTGGGCGGTCGGGGAAGCTGCCAGAAAAAAGAGGCTTGACCTTTCCAAAGTGGAGTTCTTTACTTATGATGAAGGGCTGTGCGTGCAGTGCATGCATATCGGTCCATATGACGACGAGCCGAAAACAATAGAAGCGATGTACGAGCATGCGGCACAGAATGGCTATGTTCCGGATATACGCGCTGAACGCATGCACCATGAAATATATCTTTCAGACCCGCGAAAATGTGCTCCGGAGAGATTAAAGACTGTTGTTCGCCACCCCGTCAAGTTGGGTGAGCGTTAAGAATAAGCAGGAACAGAGGACAAAAGAATGAGACTTTCAGACAAGTGGCAGGACTACTGCCTTATCGACACATCAGACGGCGAACGGCTGGAGCGCTGGGGCGATGTCACCCTTATCCGCCCCGACCCGCAGATAATCTGGAAATGCTCCGGCGAGGCTCCTGAGTGGCGCACCGCCCACGCAAAGTACAACCGCTCGTCCTCCGGCGGAGGCTCCTGGGATTACCGCAGGAAACTCCCGGAGAGCTGGCAGATAAAGTACGGGGAACTCACATTTATGGTGAAGCCCACCGGATTCAAGCACACCGGGCTGTTCCCGGAGCAGGCGGTCAACTGGGACTACTGCATGAACGCTATCCGCGGCGCAGACCGCCCGATAAACGTGCTGAACCTGTTCGCCTACACCGGCGGAGCTACGCTCGCATGCGCGGCGGCAGGAGCCTCCGTATGCCATGTAGACGCGGTAAAGGGTATGGTTGACTGGGCGCGCACCAACGCGAAGCTGTCCGGGCTTTCGGATAAGCCGATACGCTGGATCGTCGACGACGCGCAGAAATTCATCAGCCGCGAGATACGCCGCGGGAACCACTACGACGGCATTATTCTCGACCCTCCCAGCTATGGCAGGGGAACCAACGGCGAAATGTGGAAGCTGGAGGACTGCATTTACGACCTGATGGAGAGCTGCACACAGCTCCTTTCGGACAAGCCGCTGTTCGTGCTTCTGAACAGCTACACGACCGGGCTTTCCGCCAGCGTTATGAGCTACCTCCTGCAAATGACCGTCGGTAAGCGGTTCGATATCACGGTGGATTCCCAGGAGATAGGGCTGCCGGTAAAGCAGACCGGTATGCCGCTCCCCGCAGGAAGCACCGCAATAGTACATTTTTGAGATAACGGGTGAATCACTTGAACATTATAGAAGTCGAAAACCTTTGCTTTGATTACATCAGCTACGACGAGGACGGCAAGGAAGTAGGCCGCAATCCGGTGCTGAAGGACGTTTCCCTGTCCGTTCCGGAGGGGCAGTTCCTTGCGGTGCTGGGTCACAACGGCTGCGGAAAATCCACGCTTGCGAAGCACTTCAACGCGATACTCACGCCGACCTCCGGCAAGGTCACGGTCGCGGGCATAGATACCTCCGACGAGGACAAGCTGTTTGATATCCGCCAGACGGTGGGCATGGTATTCCAGAATCCGGATAACCAGCTCGTTGCTACCATTGTCGAGGAGGACGTTGCGTTCGCGCCGGAGAACATGGGAATTCCGCAGCCGGAAATCCGCCAGCGCGTCGACGACGCACTGAAACAGGTCGATATGTACGAGTACCGCGAGCATGCTCCGCACCAGCTTTCGGGCGGTCAGAAGCAGCGCGTCGCCATCGCGGGAGTTATCGCGATGCAGCCGCGCTGTATCGTCATGGACGAGCCAACCGCAATGCTCGACCCCAAGGGCAGGCGGGAGGTCATGGAGACTATCCACACGCTCAACCGCGAAAAGGGCATAACTGTAGTCCTCATCACGCACTACATGGACGAAGCCGCGCAGGCTGACCGCGTGGTCGTGATGGACGGCGGCAATATCATCATGGACGACGTTCCGAAGAAGATTTTCTCACAGGTTAAGAAGCTGCGCTCCGTAGGGCTGGACGTCCCGCAGGTGACTGAGCTGTGCGAGGAGCTTCGCGAGAAGGGCGTGGACATTTCCACGGAAATAATCGGCGAACAGGAGTGCGCAGAGGCTCTGTTCAACCTCACAAAGGGCAGGAGCGCGGAGATACCTCCGGCGAAGGAAGCCGCAGAGGACGACAAGCGCCCGGTAGTGCTGGAATGCGACAAGGTGACTTACAAGTACAGTATCGGCACCCCGTTTGAAAAGACCGCGGTGAACAGCGTCGACCTGGAGATACGCCAGGGCGAGTTCGTCGGGATAATCGGACACACCGGAAGCGGCAAGTCCACACTGATACAGCATTTCGACGGGCTTGTGAAGCCGACCTCCGGGCGCGTGCTGGTGGACGGCGCGGACATCTGGAGCAATGACGTGAATATACGCGGCATACGCTTCAAGGTGGGGCTTGTGTTCCAGTATTCGGAGCACCAGCTCTTTGAGGAGACCGTTGCGAAGGACATCGCCTACGGTCCGAAGAACATGGGACTTTCCGAAGAGGAGATAAATAAGCGCGTCAGGAGCGCCGCCGAGAGCATGGATATCGTCCACCTGCTGGACAGGTCGCCGTTTGAGCTTTCCGGAGGCCAGCAGAGAAGAGCCGCTCTCGCGGGAGTCCTCGCGATGGATCCCGAGGTGCTTATCCTCGACGAGCCGGCGGCGGGTCTCGACCCCAAGGGGCGCGACAAGATTCTCGCGCAGATAAAGAAATATCACGACGAATACGGCAAGACGATACTGCTTGTATCTCACTCGATGGAGGACATTGTGAAGTACGCCGGAAAGGTGCTTGTAATGAACAAAAGCCGCCTGTTCTGCTACGACACGGTGGACAGAGTATTCGCCCGGACGGACGAGCTTGCGAAGATAGGTCTCGACGTTCCGCAGATAACCAGAATGAGCCATATTCTGAAATCCTTAGGCACGGATATCGGGAATGACATCTACACCACACAGAGAGCGGCTGAGCGTCTGCTTCCGCTGATAAGATAAGTAAGGACTAGAACAAAAGATGATAAAGGATATTACGATAGGGCAGTACTTCCCGGGTAATTCGGTCATACACAGGCTCGACAGCCGCGTAAAGCTCGTTCTGGATATACTGTACCTTGTTATTCTGTTTACCGCACAGAGCTACACCGGTCTGCTGCTGGGAATGCTTTTCATGGTGATGTGCTATATGCTGGCGAGGATAAAGCTCGTCATGATCCTGAAAAGCGTGAAGCCTATCCTTCCGCTGATGATTTTCACCGGCATTCTCAACCTGTTTTTCGTCAAAGGTGAAACTCCGCTGTTCAAGTGGGAGTTCATTGAGATATACCCGGAGGGCTTGAATACGGCGCTGTTCATGCTGATACGCGTTATCACGCTTATCGTCGGCATGTCCCTGCTGACCTACACGACCTCCCCGATAATGCTTACCGACGCTATCGAGCGGCTCCTTTCGCCGCTGAAGAAGATACACGTCCCGGTGCACGAGCTTTCAATGATGATGACTATTGCGCTGCGTTTCATTCCGACTCTGGTGGAGGAAACGGACAAGATAATGTCCGCGCAGAAGGCCCGCGGCGCGGAGATGGACACCGGCGGACTTGTCAAGAAGGCAAAGTCGCTGATACCGGTGCTGATACCGCTGTTCGTTTCAGCGTTCAAGCGCGCCAACGAGCTTGCGACCGCGATGGAATGCCGCTGCTACCACGGCGGCGAGGGCCGTACGAGGCTCCGCGTAATGCACACGGCTCCTAGGGATTACGTTGCCATCGGCTGCATGCTGCTGCTTCTGGCGGCGGTCATCGTTATAAACTGCTTCCCGGTTCTGCCGTAACTGCCCAGCGAGGTGAGGATTTGCGAAATTTAAAGGTTTTCATAGCCTACAACGGCGCTGCCTACCACGGATTCCAGCGGCAGGACAACGCCATGACCGTCCAGGAGGCAGTCGAGAACAGCATAGGAAAGCTGCTCAAGATACCCGCGCCGGTGATCTACGGCTGCTCCCGGACGGATACCGGAGTGCATGCGCGGCAGTTCTGCTTCAACGTCCACGTTGACAGCAGGATACCCTGCGAAGGTTTCGTGAAAGGAATGAACACGCTGCTTCCGCCGGATATCGCGGTGCTTTCCTGCGAGGACGCCCCGGAGGACTTCCACGCGAGATACTGCACAAAAAGCAAGGAATATGTATACCTCATCGCGAATACCGTTCAGAGGGACGTTTTTTTGCAGAACCTTGCGTACCACTACCCCTATCCGCTCGACCTTGATAAGATGAACGAAGCGGCACGGCTTCTGGTCGGGGAGCACGATTTCGCGGCGTTCTGCCGGGCGGAGGGAAAGGCGCGCATGAAGTCCACCGTGAGAGAGATATACAGCTTCACGGCTTCAATGAAGGAGGACGACGTGTGCGAGCTGAGGATAAGCGGCAGCGGATTCCTGTACAATATGGTGAGGATATGCGCGGGAACGCTCATCTATATAAACGAAGGTAAGCTAACCACCGACGACATAAGGCGGGCGCTCCAGACCGGAGACCGCAGCCTTGCAGGCAAGACGCTACCGCCGGAGGGTCTGTACCTCAACCGTGTAATATATTGACCGATGTATAATAGCTTGGGGAAGGCTGGTGCAGAAGTACAGAATGGATAAAAGAAACGACATAAACGAGTTCAGAAAAAAGCGGAGGCTCAGAAGGGTAAGGCTCAACATAGCCATACTTGTGCTGTTCGGGCTTATCGCCCTGTTTATCGCGCTCAACTGGGGAAAGATAATCGCTCCGCTGAAGGACGCCGCGCTTGACGTAGGCAAAGGCGGCTTTCCGGTCGATCTGCCGGGAAGCACCGATTATGTCCTTGACGAGCTGGGCGACAATTTCTGCCTGCTGACGGATACCTACTTCTATACCTACAACTCAGACGGCGCGATGATAACCAGCGCCCAGCACGGATTGCAGTCTCCGGCGCTGTCGAGCAACTCCCGGCGCGCGCTCATCTACGACCGCAACGGCAGGGAGATTCAGCTCTATAACCGCTCCGGTGAGATATTCAGCACCGCCACCGAGGACACGATAGACTTCGCGCAGGTAAGCAACGGCGAGCGCAGCGCGGTGGTCACGAAGTCCTCAAAATATTCCAACTGTCTGTTCGTTTTCAATGGGGAGGGTCAGCAGATATTCCGCTGGGCTTCGCCGCTGTACCTCATCGACCGGGTGGTGTTCTCGCAGGACGACAGCAGCATTTTCGCGGCGGTCTGCGGCGCGGACAACGGCGAGCTGGAGTACAGGCTGCTGCGCTTCGACCTTGACAACGCGGAGGGCAGCGTCTGGGAGACCTACCTCGGGAATCACATGGTGTTTTCGCTGGAGCAGTCCGGTAAGGAGCTGTTCGCAGTTACCGCCGGCGGAGCGTACATTCTCGACGCGGATACCGGCGGCATCTCGGCTCAGACGGAGTTCATCAAGAACGTTTCTCAGATACCCGGCGGGGAGCTACATGCGGTGATGTTCAGCGACAGCGCCGGAGGAAAAGTCCTGACGGTCTACAACGATACGCTGGAAGCGACCGCCGCTGCCGGACTTCAGAACGTCACCAGGGTGCGCACTGAAGGAAAGAATGTGTATTCCCTCAGCAAGCGCACTTTAACAGTGTTCGACGATGGACTGAACGTAGTCTCCGAAAAGGAGCTGCAGGACGATTACTCAGACATGCTTGTTATTGGAAGCAGCGCCTATCTGCTTGGCTACAACACCGTTCAGAAGGTGGATCTTACTTGATTAAGGAGGCTGTTTATGGGATCGCAGTTTGCGATAGTTTATGATATATTGATCGCGGTAGTTCTCGTGTTCGCAATATTCAGCGGGGCAAAGCGCGGATTCGTCAGCGCGGTCGTTGGAATTGCGGCCGTTTTCGTTGGATTCTTCTGCGCGATGACGTTCAGCGCTCCGCTTACGGAGCTTGTTTATACCTCGATGGTCGAGAAGCCGCTCACCGAGGCGGTCAGCCAGACCCTCGACGACAATATGAGCAGCATAACGCTCAGCGGGCTTTCAGGAATGGATTTCGACAGCGTGAAGATCTCCGGGACGCCGGTTTCTGAGATAACTCCGGATTACTCCGGAACCGATAAGGTCGTGATCGACCTTTCAAACGTAGACCTCAGCGGTACAGGCTTTGAAAGCGCAGACCTCAGCAAGTTCGGATTCGGCAGCAGCGAGGACTACACCCACATGAACGGCAAAACGGCTGAGTTCACCATGGCGGATATCAACGCGTACGGGCTTGGAAAACTCGCGACAGCGCAGGTCATCGCAGTGAAGCTGGCCGCAAGCCCGATGATAAGCGGCATTCAGGAGTACGTCGGCATTATCGGGGGATTATTCCCGGCTCAGTTCCAGGATATCTCCCAGGGTATCAGCGACGGTGAGATATCAATGGTAAGGTCGCTTGTGCTGACTATGATAGACTGCTCGTCGTCGGTCAAGAGCGCGGTGATCGATCATATGCTCCGTCCGGCGTTCACGCTGGTGATGAAAACCATTTTCTTCGCGGTCATCTTCATTGTGGTTAGCTGCGTTCTGGATATAGTCGCGCGGCTGCTCAAGGTGGTCAACAAGGTGCCGGTCATCGGCAGCGTCAACGGACTGCTCGGCGGCGTCTGCGGAGCTGTCAGCGGACTTATCTCGATATGCGTTATCTGCATTCTCGTGCGGTTCATCGTTACGCTCAGCGGCGGAAATGTTCTGCTGCTCAACGATACCGCGATTGATTCGACTTTCATTTTCAGGTATTTCTACAACTTTGAATTCCTGAATTTTCTGACATAAAGTGCAGCCAGGCTGCGATTTCATGCAAAGGTGGTATAAACTATGATGATGTGTTCCAGATGCAAGAAGCGTCCCGCGGTGGTGTTCATATCCTCAATGCAGGGTACTGAGCGCCGCAACGAGGGTCTGTGCCTGAGATGCGCCAAGGAAATGGGGCTTCCGCAGGTCGACGAGTACCTCAAGCAGATGGGTATTTCCGAGGAGGACTTTGAGAACGCCTACGATTCTATGTTTGACGAGAACGGCAATCCCGACCCGGAGCTGCTCAAGAATATAGGCTTCGAGGACATCACGAACGGATTCAAGCCGCACGACTCCGATACGGACGATGATGACTCCGAAGATGACGTTGATGACTCCGACGACCCGGACAAGAAGGACGAACTGTTCCAGAAGGGCGGGGCAAACACCATGCCGGAGTTTTTCAAGAAGATGTTCGAGCCGTTCGAGGGCGCCCTCAGCAAGGACGATATGGATAAGCTGAACGAGGAAGCGAAAGCGAAGTCCACGAAGAAAAAGCAGGAAAAGACCGACAAGAAGCGCAGAACTCTTGAAACATTCTGCACAAACCTCACCCGCCGTGCAAAGGACGGCAAAATCGACCGCATTATCGGCAGGGACAAGGAGATCGGCAGAGTTATCCAGATACTTTCCCGCAGGACAAAGAACAATCCCTGCCTTATCGGCGAACCAGGCGTCGGAAAGACCGCCATCGCCGAGGGTATCGCGCTGAAGCTTGCAAGCGGGGACGTTCCGTTCAGGCTCCAGGGCAAGGAGCTTTACCTGCTCGATCTTACCGCGCTTGTAGCGGGGACGCAGTTCAGAGGTCAGTTTGAGAGCCGCGTGAAGTCCCTTATCGACGAGGTAAAGAACGCCGGAAACGTTATCCTGTTCATCGACGAGGTACACAACCTGGTCGGCACCGGAGATTCCGAGGGAACCATGAACGCCGGAAACATGTTCAAGCCGGCGCTTTCCCGCGGGGAACTCCAGGTTATAGGCGCGACCACGTTCAACGAGTACCGCAAGTACATCGAGAAGGACAGCGCGCTGGAGCGCCGCTTCCAGCCGGTAACGGTCAACGAGCCGTCCATCGAGGACACTGTGAAGCTGCTTGAGGGCATCAAGGAATACTACGAGGAGCACCATAAGGTGAAGGTTTCCCCGGAGATAACGCGTATGTGCGCGGTGCTTTCGGAGCGCTATATCAACGACAGATTCCTGCCTGACAAGGCTATCGACCTGCTGGACGAATCCTGCGCCTGCGCAAGTCTTGGAAGCCCGGCGATAACCGAGTACGAAAAGCTGAAATCCAAGCTGGCGGAACTTCGCGTGGACGAGAGCAAACTCGCGGAAGCAAGCGACAAGGACTACGAAAAGATGGCGGAGATCAAAATGCAGATCGCACAGACCTCCGACAGCATTGACAAGATAAAGAAGGAAGCCGAGAACGTTCAGGTCACGATGGAGGATCTTTCCAAGGTCATCGAGCTGTGGACCGGAATTCCCGCCAACAAGATACAGGAGGCGGAGTACAAGCGTATCGGTACGCTGGAGCAGCACCTCAAGGAGCACGTTATCGGTCAGGACGAGGCGTGCGAGCTGGTCGCAAAGGCTATAAAGCGCACCAGGGTTCAGCTCACGGAGCGCCGCAGACCCGCTTCGTTCATCTTCGTAGGTCCGACCGGCGTCGGCAAGACCGAGCTTGTTAAAGTTCTGGCAAGCGAGATGTTCGACACCGTAGAGCCGCTCATCAGGCTTGATATGTCGGAGTTCATGGAGAAGCACAGCGTGTCCAAGATAATCGGTTCGCCTCCCGGATACGTTGGCTACGACGAGGCGGGTCAGCTCACTGAAAAGGTACGCCGCAAGCCCTATTCCGTGATACTTTTCGATGAGATAGAGAAGGCTCACCCCGACGTAATGAATATACTGCTCCAGATACTCGACGAGGGCAAAATAAACGACGCGCACGGCCGCTCCGTAAGCTTTGAAAACACTATCATCTGCATGACCTCCAACGCGGGAAGCTCCACCGGAACAAACAGCGTTGGATTCACAAAGACCGAGGGCGATATCAGCAAGGAGCGCGCAATGAAGGGGCTTCGTGACTTCCTCAGACCGGAGTTCATCGCCCGCGTGGATGAGATCATTGTTTTCCACCCGTTAACAGTTGAGAACTACGCGGAGATCGCGAAGCTTATGCTGCACGAGCTGGAGACTCCGCTCGCGGAGAAGAAGATCGCGCTCCGCATCACCGACGACGCGTACAAGGCTGTGGCTCAGAAGGCGTTCGGCGGGAAGTACGGCGGCAGAGATATCCGCCGCGTGATCCGCAGCGACATCGAGGATAAAATCGCAGAGCTGATAATCGACCACGCAGAGAAGCCGCTTTCCGAAATAAGCATAGGCACGCAGGACGGCGAGATAACAGTGGACGGCAAGTAAGCGCATGAGTACGATACTAATTACCGGCGGAACCGGCACCATCGGAAGCGCCATCGCTGCAGAATTCGCGGCGACGGACGACGTGGTGTTCACTTATAATTCCCGGGCGGACGAGGCTCAGCGGCTCTGCGGAGAGCTGCGCTGCTCGGCGGTGCGCTGCGACGTCGCGGATTACGCTTCCTGCGAGGCGGCGGCGGAAAAGGTTCTGAAGGACTACGGCAGGATAGACGTGCTGGTAAATAATGCGGGGATATCGCAGATAAAGCTGTTTACCGATATTACTCCGGAAGACTGGCAGCGCGTTATGAATGTCGATTTGAACGGCGTTTACAATATGACCCACGCCGTAATACGCTCAATGATAAACCGCAAAAGCGGCGCGGTCGTGAATGTGTCCTCGGTCTGGGGAGTTTACGGCGGCGCGTGCGAGAGCGCGTATTCAGCGGCTAAGGCAGGGGTCGTCGGGCTTACGAAGGCTCTTGCCAGGGAGCTTGGAGCCTCCGGGATAACCGTGAACGCGGTCGCGCCTGGGGTTATCGACAGCCCGATGAACAGTTCGCACCTCAACGCCGAGGAACTCAGAGAGCTTGCAGACCAGACTCCTGTGTGCCGCCTCGGAAAGCCTTCGGAGGTCGCGAAGGCAGTCAGGGCGCTGGCTGAGAACCGTTTTATAACCGGTCAGGTGCTCGGCGTGGACGGCGGTTTCTGCTGAGCGATTTCCAGTGACGTTAAACTGGTTTAACATTTTGCCTAAAAATTCACAAAGATATGCTTTATGTTTTGTCAAAAAAAACACAATGTTTTCGGTTGAATTTTTTCGCAAAATATAGTATAATAAATTTGATTTGAAAATCCGAACGGCGATTTCGGCAAAAAAGGAGACTTAATATGAACATCGCTTTATCCATTCTGTCGGCTGCGGCTTCAGCGGAAGCGGCTGGCACAGCAGAAGCGTACTCCGGACCGTGGGAAAACGTCTATAATGCTGTTCACTCTACTGCTGAGGCGGTAACTGAGGAAGCTCAGGGCGTAGTTGACCGTATCCAGGGACTGGGAGACGCGCATGCACAGCTTGCTGACCCGGATTACTGGGGTTCCGTGGGCATTATCACCCTGACCGGTATACTTGTTGTATTCTTTATTCTCGCTATCCTTATCTTCCTGTTCTGGGCACTGGGCAAGACCTTCCAGACCATCGACAAGAACAGGGCTGCAAAGGGTGAGGCTGCCAAGAAGGCTGCCGCTCCTGCGCCTGCCGCTGCTCCCGCTACCGTTGAGGAGATCGTTGAGGAAGACGATAACGACGATGAGATAATGGCTGTTATCAGTGCGGCTATCGCTGCTTACGCCGAGGAAGAGGGAACCTCCTACACTATCCGCGACGTAAAGAAGCGCGACAAGAGAGCGCGCTCCGCGTGGAGCCTTGCCGGAATCGGCGAGAATACGCGCCCGTTCTGAGAACAGACAGAAAGGAAAATTGAAGCATGGAAATATTTGTTGATACCATAAAATCGCTCGCGTCGACCTCCGGCTTTGCAGGCTTCGGAGTAGAAAACGGCTGGCAGAGCATAATTATGATTCTGCTTTCCTTCGTCCTGTTCTATCTGGCGATCAAAAAGCAGTACGAGCCGCTGCTGATGCTTCCTATCGCATTCGGTATGCTGCTCACGAATCTTCCGTTCAGCGGACTTTATCACGCTGAGCTGTGGAATCCTTCCACCAACCCCTATTTTGCTCCTGAATACGTTCAGGAGGGCGCGAACCTTCTGATAACCTACACTAAGGAAGTCAGCCTTGACTATGGCAAGGTGCTTCACGAGGGCGGTCTGCTGGATATGCTCTACCTCGGCGTTAAGCTCGGTATCTATCCGCCTATCATCTTTCTCGGCATCGGCGCTATGACCGACTTCGGCCCGCTGATCGCAAACCCGAAGAGCTTCCTGCTCGGCGCTGCCGCACAGGGCGGTATCTTCTTCACCTTCCTCGGCGCATGCGCTATCAACGCGCTCGGGCTCGGTGATGGGTTCTCGCTGAAGCAGGCTGCCTCCATCGCCATCATCGGCGGTGCGGACGGTCCTACAGCGATCTTCCTTACTTCCAGACTTGCTCCTGAGCTGCTCGGCTCCATTGCGGTCGCTGCTTACTCGTACATGGCTCTGGTTCCGGTAATTCAGCCGCCTATCATGAAGCTCCTCACGACCAAGAAGGAGCGCGAGGTCAAGATGGGTCAGCTCCGTCAGGTTTCCAAGCTCGAGAAGATAGTATTCCCGATTGCGGTTACAGTTATCGTTTCTCTCATCGTTCCGGACTCTGCTTCCCTTGTTGGTATGCTTATGCTCGGTAACCTGATGAAGGAATCCGGCGTTTGCGAACGTCTCGTAAAGACAGCTACAAACGAACTTATGAACATTATTACGATCTTCCTCGGCGTTACTGTCGGCGCTACCGCAGTTGCCCAGAACTTCCTCAAGGTCGACACACTGCTCATCATCGCGCTTGGTCTTATCGCGTTCTGTGTAGGTACTGCATGCGGCGTACTGCTTGGCAAGCTGATGTACCTCCTCTCCGGCGGAAAGATCAACCCGCTGATCGGTTCCGCTGGCGTTTCCGCGGTTCCTATGGCAGCGCGTGTTTCCCAGAAGGTCGGTCAGGAGACCAACCCCTCCAACTTCCTTCTCATGCATGCCATGGGTCCGAACGTTGCAGGCGTTATCGGTTCCGCAGTTGCGGCGGGCGTTCTGCTGAGCGTTCTTGGCTAATTCGGATTATAAAGGCGGTCTGGTTTTCAGACCGTCTTTTTCTGTGCGGAAAATACATGTTAGATATATGCAAAAAAGATATTGAAAAAGGACGTAAAAAGTGGTATAATAGACCTAATAAAGAACAGGAAAGGTGATCAATTTGAACCAGAGATTCAACCATCTAATCGACATGGACGACTACAGCATTTCACAGTGGAACGCGATGGTCAAGCTTGCTGAGGACATCATGCGCCGCCCGGAGAGCTACGCGGACAAATGCCGCGGAAAAATCATGGCAACACTTTTCTATGAGCCTTCCACCCGCACGCAGATGAGCTTCCAGACCGCTATGATACGCCTGGGCGGAAGCATCATCGGATTTGATAATCCTGGAAATTCCTCGGTGTCGAAGGGCGAAAATCTGAAGGACACCATTAAAATAGTCAGCAACTATGCGGACGTGCTTGTTATGCGCCACAATCAGGAAGGCGCGGCGCGGGCTGCGGCTCTTTCGGCTGACTGCCCGGTCATCAACGCCGGCGACGGAGGTCATCTCCACCCGACCCAGACCCTCACGGATCTTCTGACCCTTAAAACCGAGCTTGGCCGTCTGGATAACCTGACCGTTGGGCTGTGCGGCGACCTGAAGTACGGCAGAACGGTGCACTCGATATTAAAGGCTCTTTCCTGCTACAAGAATAATAAGTTCATTCTTATTTCAACGCCTTCCCTGGCGCTTCCGCAGTACATCAAGGACGTGCTCCATGCCCGCGGCTGCGAGTTCAAGGAGGCTGCCACCATTGAAGAAGCAATCGGAGAGTGTGACATGCTCTACATGACTCGTATCCAGCAGGAGCGCTTCGCAAACCGGGAAGAGTACGAGAAGCAGAAGGGCGTTTACATTCTGACCCGCGAGAAAATGCAGCTTGCGAAAAAGAACATGATAGTAATGCACCCGCTTCCCAGGGTCAACGAGATAGAAGTAGAGATCGACGACGACCCGCGCGCGGCGTATTTCCGCCAGGCAAAGTGCGGAATGTACGTCAGAATGGCGCTGATACTCATGACGCTGAACAACACGATCACCGCAAATCCGCTGCTGACTGGTCAGGTTCATCATGAATGCCGCTGCACGAATCCGCGCTGCATTACCCAGACCGAGCATTATCTGCCGCACAGCTTCCGCAAGTACGGCGATATAATGATCTGCGAGTACTGCGACGAGCGAATCCTGCTAAAGTAAAAAAAATGCGTGCCGCCCCGCAAAAAGGGCGGCTTTTGGCTATGGAGGTAAGATGGTAAAGGAAAGAACGGTTTTCGAAAAATACCGGAGTGAGAGAAGCGCCGAGCTTGTGCTGGCGTGTCTGGCTTCGCGGCACTCCGTCAGCGCGGTGCTTTATGATACGGCGCTTGAAAGACGGTTCGCCCGGGCGGTGACGTTCGGAATAACTCTCACGAATGAGAATGCGGTCGAAGTCTTTTCGGCGCTTATAGTACGGCTGCTTCGGGAGGGCGCGGTTCCTGGAAATGCCGTTAAACGGCTTGGGTTCGCGGCTCCCGCCGACATTACGATGGCTGTGGAAGAGCTGCTTTCTCCGTCTGATATTTTTCTGCCGCCGGACATCGAAATAACTATTCTTCCAATGCTTTCAGGCGGGGCAGGAGGGGATTTCACGGCGGTTCTGGCGGCGATCCGGCAGGAAGGCAGTGTTATCGCGGCAGACGTGACTGGCTCACTGAGAATGGCGGCGGTTTCCGGCGACAAGATGATGTTCGCGGAGATACCCCTGAAGGGAGGGCTTGACGGCACGGCTCTCGAAAGCGGAATGCCGCTGGAGTCCGGCGCAATCGAGCTTCTCGACCGGGAGAAGGACGGAACAATCTGCTACAGCGTCGCGGGCGACGGCGACAGCATGGGAATCTCTGCGGCAGCAGCGGCTAATGCGGTCAGGGTCATGCTGGACGCCGGGGCGCTCGACAGCGACGGCATCATGACCGACCGCGACCTGTTCTACATCGGCGAGGATTTCTACATCTCGCAGGCGGACGTCAGGGCGGTGCAGTCTGATAAGGCTTCCACACGGGCGGGACTTGAGCTTTTCGGAGAAACCGCGTCGGAACTTGGCTCTTTCGGGCGCATGGTGGTTTCCGGAGAAGCGTTTGGCTCGGAGCGCGGCGCGGCTGTTATGGCGGGTCTAGGTGCGGTTCCGAAGGGGCTTGCGAAGAAGTACGGCTGGTGCAGGCTCCCGGGCGAACAGGGTGTTATCGACTGCCTTGTTCAGCCGCAGCTCCTGGAGAGAGTACACGCGCTGTGCGATTCGGCCGAGGACGTTTCGCACCGACTCTACGCGGAATTCGACGAACTATACATAAAAAACTTGGGATTTTAGGCAATTTTGTATGAAATGTTTGCGAAAAGGTCTTGATTTTTTTCTTTAAAGATGGTATAATATTAAAGCATTTAGTATCCGTTATTCTGCGTTTTTGCGGAATAATGTGTGTTAATGCGCGGCGCTAAGCCAAACATTAAAAACGGACAGTCCGCTGTTATCGGGGATTCCCCGGCACTTTTGTGTACGAATAAGTCGTTATCAAGAATGTCCGAAAAATCAGGAGGAAAATTATGGACGCATTAAAACTCATTGAGCAGGGCAGCATGAAGGCTGAGGCTCCCAAGATCGAGATCGGCGACCTCGTAAAGGTTCACGTTAAGATCAAGGAAGGCGAGAAGTTCCGTATCCAGGTGTTTGAGGGTACTGTAATCGCTAAGAAGCACGGCGGAATCAACGAGACTTTCACCGTTAGACGTGTAGCTCACGGCTGCGGTATTGAGAGAGTATTCCCGCTGCATTCTCCGACAGTTGAGAAGGTAGAGCTCGTTAGAAACGGTAAGGTTCGCAGAGCTAAGCTGTACTACCTCCGCGACAGAGTTGGTAAGGCTGCTAAGGTTAAGTCCAAGGTTTAATTCGTTAAACCAAATTCCCCATTCATGCAACGCTCCGCTTCGGCGGGGCTTAGCGTGGATATTGAGAAAGAGTATGTGCAATGTCTGATAACGAGAATCTGGAAGAGAAGTCTGGTACTGAAGAGCTGAAGCAGAAACAGGCGGATCACCGTCCTCTAATCGAAAAGGCAGCAGAGGCGGCTTCTGATATTGAAAAGGCTTCGTACAAGCCTTTCGCGGGCGCGCTCGACTGGGCTGGAAGCCTTGTTTATGCCGTTCTTGCGATGCTTCTGCTGAATCTGTTCGTGTTCAGGTCGATAACCGTTGACGGCGAATCAATGATGAATACACTGCAGAATAATGACAGGGTGCTTTCCACCAACTTCTTCTATACGCCCAGCAGGGGAGATATCGTTGTGCTCGAGGCCGACAGGATCCCGAACCAGGCAACAATGAACTACGGAGAGCCTATCATCAAGCGCGTTATCGCACTTGATGGCGATACAATCAAGTTTGACTTTGAGAACGGGCAGGTGTTCCTCAAGAAGGCTGGCGAGACTGAGTTCGAGCTGCTTGACGAGGACTACATCGCCGCTCCGACAGTTGCAAAGCTCGACCGGCATTCCGGCGAGGAGCATGTGGTTCCGGAGCACTGCGTGTTCGTCATGGGCGATAACAGAAACCGCTCGCTTGACAGCCGCAGCCTCATGCTTGGAGATGTTGACACAGATTTGATCATGGGCAGAGCGTTTGTACGCCTGTTCCCGATAAAGAATTTTACATGGCTATGAATGATGTAGGAAATATCCAGTGGTTCCCGGGGCATATGACCAAAACGAAGCGGCTTATTGAGGCTGACCTCAAGATGGTCGACGCGGTTGTGGAGATCACGGACGCAAGAATCCCGGAAAGCAGCAGAAATCCTATACTGGACGATCTGGTCAAGGATAAGCCCCGCATTATTCTGATGAACAAGTGCGATTACGCCGATGAGAACGCCACCAGACTCTGGAAGCAGTACTATGAGAAGCGCGGGATACGTGTGCTCACATGCGACTGCCGAAGCGGCAAGGGGCTGAATCGGTTTTTACCGGAGGTCAAGACGCTGCTTGCCGACCTCATTGAGCGCCGTAAAAAGCGCGGAATGATTGGAAAAGCGCTCAGGCTGATGGTCGTGGGGATCCCGAATGTGGGAAAAAGCTCGTTCATCAACAGAATGGCGAAAACCAAGAAAACCAAGGTGGGCGACAAGCCCGGCGTTACCCGCGGCAAGCAGTGGGTCTCCATCGACAAAGATGTTGAACTGCTGGACATGCCGGGTATTCTATGGCCGAAGTTTGACGATCAGACTGCGGCTCAGCGGCTTGCGTTCACAGGGGCGATAAAAGATGATGTTATGGACACGGAAGCGCTTGCAAGGGCGCTGGGGGAGGTTCTGAGGGAGAAATACTCGGAGCTTCTGAACGCGCGCTACAAGCTGTCCGGCGAGCCGGATATCCTGACGGATATCGCAAAGGCGCGCGGAATGCTCGTTTCCGGAGGTGTTCCGGATACCGAGAGGGCGGCGGCAACGTTTCTTGACGAATACAGAGGTGGACGGATTGGCAGGATCACCCTCGAACTTCCGGCAAAATGAGCCGGAACAGTTTACATTGATTGACGCGGAAAACGAGGCTGACCTGTTCGGCTTTGACAGCGCGATAAGGTCGGAATGCGGCGTTGTCTGCGGGATTGACGAAGCTGGTCGGGGTCCGCTTGCCGGCGATGTTTTCGCGGCTGCGGTGATTTTTGACGAGGGAGTTTTCATCGAGGGCATAAACGACAGCAAGAAGCTGACGGAGAAAAAGCGCGAGGCGCTTTTCGATGAGATAATCTCGAAAGCGCGTGCGTACTGCATAGCAAGCGCCAGCGTTGAGGAGATAGAACGGCTGAACATACTTCAGGCGGATTTCCTTGCGATGAAGCGGGCTTACAGCGGTCTCGGTGTGAAAGCCGGGATCGTGCTTGTCGACGGAAACCAGCTTCCGGCGCTGGACGCGCAGATGCGTTACGTTATAAAGGGCGACGCAAAGTCTGCGAGTATCGCGGCGGCTTCCATTCTGGCGAAGGTGTCCAGGGACAGATACATGAAGCAGATGGCGGAGAAATATCCGCAGTATGGCTTTGAAAAGCACAAGGGCTACGGAACCAAGGCGCACTACGCTGCGGTCGACGAGTTCGGATTGTGCGAAATACACAGGAAGTCCTTCTTTAAGAAGTACTTCGAAAAGCGTGAGAAACATGGATGAGCGCGGTAATCAGGCGAAGGGCAGGCTGGGCGAGGACGCCGTGTGCGCTCTGCTTGAGCAGCGCGGTCATGAGATACTTGCGCGGAACTATCACAGGCGCTGCGGCGAGGTCGACGTGATCTCGAAATGCGGCGGATACGTGGTTTTTACTGAGGTCAAGGCACGGAAGCGCGGGAGCATGGTCTCCGGGCTTGAAGCGGTGGATCGCCGCAAGCAGGTCAGGATCATACTGACGGCGGATCTGTGGCTTACTGATAATGATACCGGACTTCAGCCGAGGTACGATATCGCCGAGGTCACGCTTGCGGGGGAACCTCCCCGGGTGGTGGATATACGCGTCTACGAGGACGCATTCACTACCGATGGCGTTTACACGGTCAACTAAGCAGAAAACAGTCTATGAAAGGACGATAACAATGAATTACAGAAGCACGAGAAACTCTGCCCTGAATGTGACTAGCGCGCACGCTATCACCAAAGGTCTCTCAGACGAGGGAGGTCTGTATGTTCCCGAGAGCATTCCTCAGCTCAGCAAGGACGAGATCCTTGCAATGTGCGACATGAGCTATGCCGACAGGGCTTTCGAGGTTTTCAGCCGTCTGCTGACAGACTTCACCGCTGACGAGATCCGTCACTGTGTGGATTCTGCGTACAACGACAAGAACTTCGATTCCAACAACATCGCTGAGCTTGCAAAGCTCATTCCCGGCACATATGTGCTTGAGCTCTGGCATGGGCCGACCTGCGCATTCAAGGATATGGCGCTCCAGATCCTGCCTTATCTGCTGACTACTTCTGCAAAGAAGACCGTTGACGGAAAGCAGATCGCTATTCTCGTTGCGACCTCCGGCGATACCGGCAAGGCTGCTCTCGAGGGCTTCAAGGACGTTGACGGCACGAGCATTTCCGTGTTCTACCCTGAGGACGGCGTGAGCAAGATGCAGAAGCGCCAGATGACCACTCAGGAAGGCAAGAACGTCAATGTTTGCGCTGTAAAGGGTAACTTCGACGACTGCCAGAACGGCGTTAAGGCTATCTTCACTGATAAGGCCATCGCCGACAGACTCGCAAAGAACAATATCCTGCTGTCCAGCGCTAACTCCATCAACTGGGGCAGACTGGCTCCGCAGATCGTTTACTACGTTTCTACATACGCAGAGCTGCTCAAGAACAAGGAGATCGAATACGGCGAGAAGATCAACGTAGTCGTTCCTACCGGAAACTTCGGCAATATCCTTGCGGCTTACTATGCAAAGCTGATGGGTATTCCGGTAAACAAGCTCATCTGCGCTTCTAACAGCAACAACGTACTGACTGATTTCATCAACACAGGCGTTTACGACAGAAACAGAAAGTTCTACACAACTGTTTCCCCGTCTATGGATATCCTGATCTCCTCCAACCTGGAGCGTCTGCTGTATCACCTTTCCGGCGACAACGATGCTGTTATCAACGACTGGTTCGGCAAGCTCAAGACCGATGGAAGGTACGAGATCTCCGCTGATGTAAAGGCGAAGATCGGCGAGCTGTTCTGGGCTGGCTGCTGCTCCGACGCTGAGACCAAGGCAGAGATCAAGTCCACATTTGAGAATTACAACTACCTGCTCGACACACATACCGCTGTCGCTGTCAAGGTTTATGAGGACTATAAGAAGGCTACCGGCGATGATACCAAGACCGTTATCGCTTCCACCGCTAATCCCTATAAGTTCAGCGGCGCAGTTTACGAAGCAATCGGCGGCACTCCCGTTGAGGACGAGTGGAAGAACATCGCTGAGCTTGAGGCAAAGACTGGCACAAAGATGCCTGCGCCTCTTGCAGCCACCAAGAACAAGGAGATCCGCTTCACAGGCTCCGTTGAAAAGCAGGAGATGCCTGAAGTGGTTTGCAGCTTCCTGAAGTCCTGATGGTTCAGAACGGAGGCTGACATTGCTTTACACAATAGGCGACCTTCACTTATCGCTCGGCACTGACAAGCCGATGGATATTTTTCCCGGGTGGGGAAATCATGTTGAAAAGATCGAAGCCAACTGGAACAGCAAGATCACCGATGAAGATACGGTCGTCCTGCTGGGCGACCACTCCTGGGCGCTGAAGCTGGAAGAAAGCTACAAGGATCTCGAGTTTATTCACTCGAAGCTGCGGGGTCAGAAGATTTTCGTCAAAGGCAACCACGATCTGTGGTGGTCCACGATGAACAAGATCACAAAGTTTGTGAGCGACAACGGATTCAGCTCGATAAAGTTTCTTTTTAACAATGCATATCTGGTCGAGGGAGCGTCCATCTGCGGCACCAGAGGCTGGATAAGCGAAAACGGCGAGAAGCCGGATATGAAGGTGCTGCTTCGTGAGGCGGGTCGGCTGGAGGCTTCCCTGAAGGAAGGCGTCAAGCTCGGCGGCGAGCTTATTGCTTTCATACATTATCCGCCGATTTACCGCGCGGAAGAAAACGTTTATCTGACCGATGTCCTTCAGCGCTACGGCGTGAAGAGGTGCTACTACGCTCATCTCCACGGTTCGAGCATTAAAGGCTCCATCAACGGCGTCAGGAACGGAATAGATTACCGTCTGGTCTCCGCCGACGGTGTGGGTTTCGACCCGGTTTTAATTGAACGCAGATAATACTGCGGATCTGAAAATACGTCCACTTGGACAAGGAAGGAATACAATACCATGGAAATCATTTCCCAGAACAACACAGCGACTAATACTACAGCTATCGAGTTCTCTTTCACCGCAGAGGAGTTTGAGAACGCGATCTCCGCAGCTTACAACAAGAGAAAGAAGAGCATCACTGTCCCCGGCTTCCGCAAGGGCAAGGCTCCCCGCAAGGTTATCGAGGCTCAGTACGGCGAGAGCGTTTTCTATGATGACGCAGTAAACAGCCTGTACAACCAGAATATCGTTGCAGTTATCGACAAGACCGGTCTCGACGTTGTTGACGTTGAGAACACCGAGGTAGTCGAGGTAAGCAAGGAGAACGGCGTTAAGTTCAAGGCTGATATCATCACTAAGCCGGTAGTAGAAATTTCTGACTACAAGGGATTAGAAGTTAAGAAAACGACCAAGACTATAGATGACGCTGCTGTTGACGCTGAGATCGAGAAGGTTCGCAACAGAAATGCAAGAAGCATCTCCGTTGAGGACAGAGCAGCTCAGATCGGCGATACCGCTGTTATCGACTTTGAGGGCTTCCTTGACGGCGTAGCTTTTGAGGGCGGCAAGGGTGAGAAGTTCCCGCTGGAGCTTGGTTCCGGTTCCTTTATCCCCGGCTTCGAGGAGCAGGTTGCTGGTAAGAACATCGGCGAGGACTTCGATGTTAACGTAACATTCCCTGAGCACTATCAGGCTGAGAACCTCGCTGGCAAGCCCGCTGTATTCAAGTGCAAGCTGCACGAGATCAAGGGTAAGGAGCTTCCGAACGTTGACGACGAGTTCGTTAAGGATGTAAGCGAGTTCGATACCCTCGACGAGTACAAGGCTGACATCAAGTCCAAGCTTGAGAAGGCAGCCGCTGACGAGGCTTCCACAAACCTCGACAATGCGCTTGTTGACGCAGTTATCGGCAAGATGAAGGCTGAGGTTCCGCAGGTTATGTATCAGCGTCGTATCGACGAGATCGTCCGCGAGTGGAGCGCAAGAAACCGCATCAGCGTTGAGGATTACCTCAAGTACACAGGCGTTACCATGGATCAGTTCAGAGCTAACTTCACCGAGGTTGCTAAGCGCCAGGTTGACCTCCGCCTTGCACTCGAGAAGATCGCTGAGCTTGAGAACATCACCGTTTCCGATGAGGACGTTGAGAAGGAATACGCTGATATGGCTGAGCAGTACAAGATGGAAGCTGACAAGATCAAGGCAGCTGTTCCCGCTGACGCTATCAAGAACGACCTCAAGATCGAGAAGGCTCTCGACCTCGTTCGCGATTCCGCTAAGATCGAGGAAGTTACCGAGTAATCACAGCAGCATTACTACGGCTGTCTGGGCGGCTTCGCACAGACAGCCTGCGTATCTTTATGGAAACCGGCACAGGCAGCCGCGCAAGCGGGGAAAGGAGCTTTATGGCTTATATTCCTTATGTAGTAGAGCAGAGCAACCACGGAGAACGTTCCTACGATATTTTCTCCAGGCTTCTTAATGACCGTATCATTCTTCTGCATGATCAGGTCAATTCGGCGACAGCAAGCGTTGTAGTCGCACAGCTCCTCTATCTTGAGGGGCAGGATCCTGACAAGGATATCTACCTGTATATCAACAGCCCCGGAGGGTCTGTTTCTGACGGTATGGCGATCTACGACACCATGCAGTACATCAAGTGCGACGTTTCGACCATCTGCACTGGTATGGCTGCTTCAATGGGTGCTTTCCTGCTTTCTTCCGGCGCTAAGGGTAAGCGTATCGCACTTCCCAACAGTGAAATTATGATCCACCAGCCGCTTATTTCCGGCAGCGGTCTTTCCGGTCAGGTAACTGACATCATGATCCACTCCAACTACCTTCAGAGGACTAAGGAACGTCTGAACCGCATTCTCAGCGAGAACACCGGCAAGGACTACGAGACCATCTGCCGCGACACCGAGCGTGACAACTTCATGTCCGCGGACGAGGCTCTGGAATACGGTCTGATCGACAAGGTTTACAGAAACAGAGCGGATATCAAGTAAGTTAATACAGAACGCCCCGGAGGGCTGCCGCTTTCCGGGCGCTTCGCTATTTGAGAGGAATACAGATATTATGATGGTTTGCTCCTTTTGCGGAAAGAGCGAGGATAAAGTACGCCGTATCCTCTACGGAGGTCTTGGCGAAAAATCCGTGATCTGCAACGAGTGCGTGCTCGCTTCCTACAATATGCTTGTGGAAAGCGGCGACATCAAGCCCGGTCGTGCTCCCTCGGCTGTGTCCGACAGCAAGTCCGAGTTCATCTCCAACGGCAGCGAGCTTATGAAGCCCGAGGAGATCAAGGCTTATCTCGATCAGTACATCATCGGACAGGACGAGGCAAAGAAGATCCTCAGCGTGTCCGTTTACAACCACTACAAGAGAACCTTTCTCAACGACGAGGAAGCCGACGACGAAGTAGAGCTTCAGAAGTCCAACGTGCTGCTGCTCGGCCCTACCGGCGTCGGAAAGACAATGCTGGCGCAGTCCCTGGCGAAGCTGCTGAATGTTCCGTTCGCAATCGCGGACGCAACAACGCTGACCCAGGCGGGATATGTCGGCGAGGACGTTGAGAACGTTCTGCTGAGACTCATTCAGGCTGCCGATTACGATATCGAAGCGGCTGAGCGCGGCATAATCTACATCGACGAGATCGACAAGATCTCCAGACGCAGCGAGAATACCTCCATCACACGCGACGTAAGCGGCGAGGGCGTTCAGCAGGCGCTTCTGAAGATCGTCGAGGGTACCATCTCCAACGTACCACCCCAGGGCGGCAGAAAGCACCCCCACCAGGAGTTCATTCAGATCAATACCAAGAACATACTGTTCATTTGCGGCGGTGCGTTCGAAGGTCTTGAGAAGATGATCGCTTCCAGAGTTTCAAGCTCTGCGATGGGCTTCGGAGCCGAGGTCGCTTCCAAGAAGGAGAAGGAGAGCTACAAGATACTCCACCAGGTAAGCCAGGAGGATCTTGTGAAGTTCGGAATTATCCCCGAGCTTATCGGCCGTCTGCCGGTTGTTACCGTGCTTGACGCCCTGGACGAGGACGCCCTGGTGCGTATACTTGACGAGCCGAAGAACGCGCTCATCAAGCAGTACAAGTACCTGTTCAACGCTGACAACATCGACCTTGAGTTCGATCAGGACGCGCTCCGCGCCATCGCGAAGAAGTCCATCGAGCGTAATACGGGTGCGAGAGGTCTGCGCTCCATCGTTGAAGCTACTCTGCGCGACATTATGTTCACTGCGCCCAGCGACGAAACGATAAGCAAGATCACGATCACCGCCGACTGCGTAAACGGCACCGGCGAGCCTGTCATCGAGCATGACAGAAAGAAAAAGCCTGCAAAGAAAGCGGCAAAGAATTGATCGGTAACGGCAGGCAGTGATGTCTGCCGTTTTGTTTTCGGGAGGGAACATGTCAGAAAAATCTGCTTTTGAACGAATTTACGAAGTCGTCAGGAGAATCCCCAGCGGGAAGGTCGCAACCTACGGTCAGATAGCCATGCTCGCCGGGAATCCGCGCTGGGCGAGGGCGGTCGGCTATGCGCTTCATGCGAATCCGGAGCCGGGTGTGATCCCATGTCACCGCGTGCTGAATCGGTTCGGCAAGACGGCTCCGGCGTTCGCTTTTGGCGGCGCTGACCGTCAGGCTGAGCTTCTAAGGGCGGAGGGAGTCGAGGTTTCGGAGGACGGATTCGTTGATCTGGACAGGTTCCTCTGGAATGGTTTGTGAGGTATTATGAAAAAATACTATTGTGAAAAGTGCGGCTGTCAACTTAAAAGGTCGGCGGCGTGCGGGAAGTGCGGAAACATTAATTACCAGCTTTCCGGCGAGCTGAAGAAGCAGAATTCGGTCAGGCTATGGGTGAAAGTTGGCGTGCTTGCGGCAGGCGCTGTCGTCGTAACGGCGGCGGTTGTGTTTCCGTCAATGCTCGGGCAGGTTGGTTCAAAGCGGGACACAAAAGCCGCTCAGGCTTACGTTGACGCGAATTATTCCGGCGCGGTGCTGTCGGAAGAGCTGTATTCTCCGGATTTCCTCAGCGTGACCGGCGATAATGGCGCTGTTTTTTCGCTGGACGGCGTGGAGTTCACCGTGATGGCTTCCGGCGGTGAGGTCGTTTCTGACGACCACGATATCGCCTGTGCATTGTCTGAGGCAAGGAAGAACCTGGTCGAGCCGTTCTTCGAGGATTCCCCGGCGAAAATCGAGATGAAGCATAGCTGCCAGCACCTCGAGCCGGGATACATACACGATGTGCGGCTCCCGGTGGAGCAGGTTCGCTGTGTGCTGACTTTACCGGAGGAGGAAGGCGAGCAGGAGCCATGGAAGGACTATCCGATGTATGAGTTCTACAGGGCTTGGGCGGATTCGGGGCTGGAGTATTACCGCGTGGATATTCATTTCACGGATATCAGCGATAACAAGGATTACTGGTGGGCGCAGTTTTCCGACCATTATCCGGTGGACAGCGCAGATGAAATGTCAGAACGATTTGAGTATATGGGAGGCAACTCATGGTAAAGGAAGTATTCAGGCTGATTTCAAGCGCCGCTATCCTTGCGGCGGTGATCATCGGCGTCAGGGCTGCGGATAAGCTCGTCAAGCAGTTCAAAAATGAAAGCGACGAGGATATAATAGATATCTAAGCTAATTTATTCTTTACAAATAAGTGCAGATATGCTATAATCAAAGAAATCACAGGTGTAATTTCCGGAGGTGTCTATGGCAGTATCTGATCCACATGTTATCGCTGAGTTCATGAACAGCCTTGAAAAAAAGCTGGATATCCTGCGGAAATGTTACGTGCAGGACGGCGGGTTCGGGAAACTCGCGGCGGATTCGGCGGAGGCTATGAACGGCGGAAAGTACGCCGCGTTCATATCCGTATGCGATATCAATACACGCGCCTCTGTGTTACGCGGAGCCGGGGATTCACCAGAGGATGCATGGGAAAGCGCCTGCCGTGCGGCCCGGGAGTACGTCAGGAAAAGCGGGCTTATGCCTGCATGGGTGAAGTCGGATGTCACGGTGAAAAGCGAAAGGGTTTCGTTCGCGGAGCTTGAGGAGCTTATCGCAAAGAGCCGCAACGAGTTCTTCCGGCGCGGTATTTCATTTGACGAGGGCATGCATACTGCGCTCATCGAAGGCGAGATAAACGGCTCGAGGGTGATAACCTATAAAGAGCACAAAATCGAACTTGTCAGGGTCAACAAGCGGCTTTCGGAATGCGGTCTGAAAACGCTCGGCGGCTTTCCGGAGGAAGTCCGGCTGTTTGACTGCCGCAGCTTCTTCACAGCGGGAGACGCCGTATATCCGCTCTACGAAAGCGGGAACAACTGCGGCAGGCGTATCATCTCGAAATTCGACGACAAGACCGCGCTTGAGGTCATCAGCACGGCGGCGCAGTACCTTGAAAATATGGTGGGGCTGGACGGAAAGTTTGAATACGGATACTACCCGATATTCCACAAGGAGATTCCCGGGTACAATATCCTGCGGCATTCTTCGTCTATTTGGAGCCTTATCTGCTCCTACAGGCTCACGAAGGATAAATTCACGCTGAACCAGATTCAGAAGGCGATAGGGTACATGGTCGCGAACACGTTCAAGAAGTACCCCGACCGCCCCGGCGTTACAAACACGGTCTACCTTGCGGAGAAGTCGAAGGGCGAGGTCAAGGTGGGCGGAAACGCCATCGCGGTGATAATGCTGACTGAATTCATGGACGCCACCGGCTCACAGCGGTACAGGACGCTCTGCGAGGAGCTTGGAAACGGCATAATGGAGCTGTTCGACAAGCGCGACGGAAGCTTTTTCCACGTGCTGAATTTCCCCACGCTGTCGCCGAAGGATAAGTTCCGCACCGTGTATTACGACGGCGAGGCTACATTCGCGCTTGCCCGGCTGTACGGGCTTACCGGCGACAAAAAGTGGCTGGACGCCGCGGCGCTCTCCGCTGAGCGTTTTATCCGCGAGGGCTACGAGAAGCACCGCGACCACTGGGTCGCATACGCGATGAACGAGCTTACGAAGCACCTTCCGGAGGATAAGTACCTGAGCTTCGGGCTGAAGAACGCAAACGTGAATCTCGACCGTATTTATAATCAGGACACCACCTACCACACTTACTTGGAGCTGCTGTGCGTAACGTTCGAGATGTATTCCCGCATTCTTGAACAGGGGCTGGAGTGCAGCTACCTTGAGAAGTTCAGAGCTGAGAAGTTTGTGGAAACTATATACCACCGCGCTGACTACATGCTCAACGGCTACGGCTATCCGGAGTTCGTCATGTATCTGAAGTTCCCGGCGTGCGATATGGGCGGGTTCTTTGTGCGGCACGACGGCTTCCGAATGAGGATTGACGATATCCAGCATTTCTGCGGGGCGTACTATTCGTTCTACCGCAATTACGGCAGGCTCGAGGAGCTAAGGAATTCATTCAACAAAGCAGAACACGAGGGTTGACAAATGGCACAGGTTTTAAAGGCACCGCAGAATTTCAGGATAACCGGCAGGGACAGGTCTGCCCAGCTCACCTGGGACGAGGTTAAGGGCGCAGCCGGCTACCGCATGTTCTTCTACGACGGCAGCGAGCCGGATAAGGTGTTCAAGACGCGATACGCGCAGGGCTGCTCCAGGGTGATACTCGGCTTCACCAATGGCAAGGAGTACTTCGCGGAGGTCTGCGCTTATTCGGTAAAGGACGGCAGGGAGATGCTCGGCGAGCGCTCGCAGAAAGTCAGATTCGTTCCGATATCGCTTAAGCTTACCGCGCAGAAGGTGGTATGTCTTGACCTCGGCGAGACCGCTCAGCTTTTCTGGGAGGAGGCTAACCGCGTCCCGCAGGCTTCGTTTTCGTCGGACGCTCCGGAGATAGTTCCGGTGGATACGCTCGGGCAGATCACCGGCAAGGCAGAGGGCACGGCGCATATTACGATAACCTCCGAGAACCGCCAGACCTTCGTTACCCGCGTGGAGGTCGGGCGCGACCTTTCAGTGCGCCGCGAGAAGGCTGTTATGATGTTTACCGGGGATATCATGTGCGCGGTCAAGCACCAGCGGCTTGCCTCCGGGCACCAGCACGACTACTTCGATTCGTTCAGGCGGGTCAGGGATATTCTCTCCGGGGCGGACTTCACCGCCGGAGTGCTTGAGACCACCAGTATCGACCGCGCTCCGTTCGAGTTTGAGCAGCTCCGGCTGCTGACCGGCGCGCCTAACTGCAATTCGCCGTCTACTTTTATTTCCGCAGTCGCTGCCGCAGGATTCAACGCAGTCGTCACCGCGAACAACCACAATTCCGACTGCGGCGTTGAGGGGCTGAAGGCGGCCGATTCCGAGATAAGGCGCTGCGGTATGCTCAACATCGGCAGCATGGGGCATTCCCTTGTTATGACCGACGTAAAGGGGATAAAAGTCGCGGTCATCGCTGCGACCATGATAACCAACAACACCGGCTGGGACCTCTCAAAGAGCGGTCTGGTCAACCCCGCCGGAATTTACAGCCGCGACTACTTCACCGAGCTTGTGAACAGCGCACGCCGCATGGGCGCTGAATTCATCACTGCATATCAGCACTGGGGGAGTATGAATTCCCCGCGGATAAGGAAGGATCAGACCGAGGAGGCTCAGTTCATGGCGGACGCCGGGGCAGACCTCATCGTAGGCTCCCACCCGCATATGGTCCAGCGATTCAGCTATATCGGTGCGGCGGACGGCAGGCTGGTTCCCTGCGCGTATTCGCTCGGGAATTTCCTCACCACAATGTCGGAGCTCAGCGGAAACCGCGACAGCGCAATACTCCGCGTGGAACTCACCCGAGGCGCTGACGGGATCTCTGCAAAATACTCATACATTCCGTGCATGACGGAGGACAGGGACTGGGGCGCTGAGATAGTTCCGGTCAGCCCGCCGCACAGCGCGGAGAGCCGTGCTTCCCTACAGCGCACCAAAGAGGTCATCGGCAAGCGGATCAACTGCTATGCATACCGCCCGAAGGTGTTTCTGAGCGGATCTCCTATGCTCGGAAGGATCTTCACGCAGGGTACGGAATTCCGGCTGGACAAATCCGGGCTGCGGCTCTCGCAGATCTCGCTCGGCTGCGCAAAGGCTGCGCCGAGTGGAGCGCTTCCGGATAACGCCGACGAGCGGCTCCGGCTGGATATGAACAAGGATATTGCGGCGGCTGTCAGGGAATCCGCGCCGGATTTCTGCGCGGTGGACTTCTTCGCGGCGGCTTCTGTCGCCGTATGGAAAACTAACGGCGCGCCCGGGGAGGAGTTCTGCTGCTTCACTGATAGCAAAGCGTTCAGGCAGCTTGCGTACTTCACTGTGAACCGCGAGAAATTCACGAAGGTCAACCCGCCGTTCGGCGAAAACATCTGGAAGCCGCTCGTCAAGCGCTATGCGGAGCAGCTTCTTTCGGCTATCCCGAAGGACAGGATAATTCTTTTCCGGCACAGACTCAGCAGCCGCGCTGCGGAACACTCGGAGCTGCGCAACGTTACGCTCCGCAGCAACATCAACAGAACAATGCGCGCTATGGAGGACTACTTCATCACCCTGACCGCCCCGATGACGGTCGACCTTTCCGGCGGCTATTTCATGGAGGGCGGCGACGGCAAGGATTTCGAGCGCGATTACTATCTCGACTGCTACCGCGCTGCAGGGAAGCTCTGCGCCAGCGATGGCAGGACAAGCGTTTACATCCCCGATGAGCAGATATGGTTCGAGCGCGTTATGAAGTACTACCGGAATATGACCGCGCGCTCCTACCAGAACTGGCTGCTGGATATGAACTGCGCCGCCGACCTCCTGATAGCGTACACCTCCGTGGAGTTCGCCGCGAGGAACGGAAGCCGCATTATGCAGCTGAAGCGCGCGGGGAGTACCGAGCTTTGCTCCGTCAGGGAGTTCTTTGCGAGCGACCCCGGCGCCGATGAGGTAGTCAGGGCGGCGGAGATAATCAACGCTCTGCTTGGCGGACACCTTGACAGATCCTACGAGTTTTTCGAGCCTGCATTCCGCGGGAAGTTCAACATCATCAAGAAGATGGTGCGGCTGCTTTCGGCGGAGATCGGCGCTTCGGTCAACGAGGAGAGCGCGGAGCTTGCGTTCCTGCTGCGCGGAAAGCCGCAGATAAAGCGCTACGTTGCTTCGCTCAACCGCATGACCCTGGACATCTGGGGAAGCTGCGTTTCAAGGGAATCCGCGAACCGCAGCAAGGACGCGCACATCGGCACGTACATTTTCAAGCAGGCTCCTATTCTGGCGTTTGAGCCGCCGGTAAAGGCGGAGCTTCCCGACGGCGCGGAGGCGTTCTGCGGAAACAAATGGCGCAGGCGCACATTGCAGGATTCCTTCCTGAGAAGCGGCGACGCAGATATCAAGGGAAGCGAATCACGGTGGATACTCGTGGATATGTACGACCTTATCTGCCGCATGGCGGACTACAAGGGAGGTCTGTTCGAGATTGACGATTTCATCTGCCGGACGGATTTCTACAAGAGCATTCAGAAGGAATGCCAGGAGTGCTATCTCTTTGAGAAGCGCGACATGAAGTACTGCTTCGACAATATGACCCGCTTTTCAAAGATGATACTTGAAAAGTACGGCGAGAACATAATCCTCCTCAAGACTGAGCCGAAGGACAGCTACATCGACCTCGACAACAGGCTCAGGCGCCTTGAGGACGACGGCATGTACGAGATAAAGAAGAAGTTCATCTCGCTGTGCGAGGAGCGCTTCGCGAGCGTTACCGGGTGCTATGTCATCGACATTTCGAAGCATTTCTATGCTTCCGACAGCTTCCCGCTGGGCGGAGCCCACATCGTTCACTACGAGGAGGAGTTCTACCGCCAGGCAGGGGAGTATATCAATGAAATAATCAGCGGCAGCAGCCGACACGTGTTCAGCACGGTGGACGACAACTACCTGCTGCTCAGAAATCTCAGGCTCAACAGATAAATTTTTTTCGCTGAAAGGAGGTGGGGTCTGTGGATAAAAAGTTAAGATTTACCGCCGCGCTGCTTGCGCTGACATTACTAAGCGGCTGCTCCGCTGACAACAAGCCCGAGCAGTCCGAGCCGCAGACTTCCGCTTCCTCGGCGTGCGTTTCTGCGGTTTCGCAGGGGACTGAGCCGGAAGTTGCTGTGCTGGAGAACTCCGGCACCATCGGAACTTCTGATACGTCGGAGGCGGAGTCCAAGGATGCAAGCTCTGCGGAGGCGGGCTCTTTCGAGAGCGGCTCCGGGCAGGCTCCGGCGGAAATCGAGCATGGAACGGTGCAGGTAAGCGATGAACCGGCTGAAACTGTTTCTGACGTAAGCTCGGTTACGGCGGTCACGACTTCGCAGACTCCGGCTCAGACCGCTCCGTCGGTGGCTGTTACCACTACGGCTGCGGCTACGGAGCCTCCCAAGCCTGTAAAGGTAGTAATACCCGAGGTGAGGGTTCCGCTTTCGCCTGGTAAGGACACCGCTTCCAACGAAAAGGTGCTGGTGGATTACAGCAACCGCTCCGAGGGCTACATCTCGGTATGCTGGAAGGAATCCGGAAAGCGGGTCAAGCTGCGAATGATATGCGGCGACAAGACCTACGATCACGACGTCGCAGGCGGCGGAGCTACGGAGTACTTCCCTATAAGCTGCGGCAGCGGGACTTACAAGGTACAGATTTACGAGCAGACCGAGGGCGACAAGTACGCAAAATCGCTTGAGACCGAGTTTTCGGTGAAGCTGCGCAGCGAAACTTCGCCGTTTTTGTATCCGAATAAGTATGTGAATTTTTCGCAGAGCTCCTCGGCGGTGAAAAAAGCTGCGGAGGTCTGCGCGGGAAAATCCGATGAGATAGAGAAGCTGGCGGCTATCTTCGTGTGGGTTACTGACAACGTGACCTACGACACGCAGCTCGCAGCGACTGTAAAGAGCGGCTACGTTCCCGATCCGGACAGCGTTCTTGCCAAGAGATCGGGGATATGCTACGATTACGCTTCGCTGATGGCGGCTATGGTCAGGTCGCAGGGGATCCCTGCGCGGCTGGTAGTGGGCTATGCGGCGGATAACATCTACCACGCGTGGAACGAGGTCTGGACGGACGAAACTGGCTGGATAACCCCGGAGCTGCTGCTTTCTCAAAAGGGCTACAACATCGTTGACGCGACATTCTACGCGGGTTCTTCAAACAAGGAGAAGATCGCCGATTACATACAGAACAGCGGGAACTACGCCGCGCTGTACTACTATTGAGACCGGAGGAAATTTGAATGAGGGCGAAAAGACTTACATACTCACAGGTGGAATTCCTGTGCGAGCAGCTTGCGATGATACTCGGCTCGGGAATGAGCGTTTCCGAGGGTCTGGGGCTGCTGTGCGCCGATTCTGACGACAGGGTGCTCGTCAGCGCATGTAATGAGATCTCCTCCGAGGTCGACAGGGGGGAGCCGCTCTCGCAGGCTATGCGAAGCACCGGGCGATTCCCGGAATACGCGGTGGATATGGTCGCACTGGGCGAGATGAGCGGCAAGCTCGAGGACGTCCTCAGGGGGCTTGCAGAATACTATGAGGAGCGCGATGAGATCCGCAGAATGCTGCGCTCCGCGGTGCTTCACCCGATGGTGCTTCTGCTGATGATGACGGTGGTCATCATCGTGCTCGTTGTGATGGTAATTCCCATGTTCGGGGATATTTTCTCGCAGTTTGACAGCTCCGTCAGCGCTACGGTTCAGCATACGGTGGATATGGCTTACCAGGCAGGCCTTATCATCATGATAGTTCTGCTTGCCATCATCGCGGTTTCTGCGGTCACTGCCGTGCTTTCGGCGGTGAGAAAGTCCGGCGGAGGTATCCGCAGGCTGTTCAGCATTCTGCCGTTCACCCGTGGTATTTCTGAAAAGCTCGCGCTTGCAGACCTCACAAAGGCGGTCTGCGTTACCGTTTCGGCGGGCGTTTCACCGGCGGAGATGATGCTGCATTCCGATATCAAGAGCTTCATCACCGATGGCAGGATAAAGAAAAAATACGAGGACTGCGAAAAGCGCGTAATCGAGGGCGAGAGCTTCCCGGACGCGATAATCAGCAGCGGATTTCTTCCGCCGCTCTATGCGCGTTCGCTGAAGCTGGGATACAGCTCCGGCAGCTTTGAGAGCGTATGGAGGCGTATCAGCGGCGCTTACAGCGAGGCGGCTTCCCGCAGCCTTATGAATATCACAGCGGTCATCGAGCCGGCTATTATAATCATTCTGGGGCTTATCATCGGCGCGATACTGCTCATGCTGATGATACCGCTGATGAACATTATGTCAGTGCTTGGCTGAGCGAACGGAGGAACTTCTATGAAACATTTTGCCGGACTGCGTTCGGCTCTGCCCTGGATACTGGGACTGGTGCTGTTCGCCGGAATGATCGTCTGGCTGGTGATGGGGCTTTCCAACGCTTCCAGCGCCTCCGAGGAGGAGCGGCTGGCTCAGGTGAGGCAGTCGGTGGAAAACGGCGTGACGTTATGCTACGCCGTCGAAGGAGCGTACCCCGAGAGCCTGGAATACCTCACGGAAAGCTACGGCGTGGTATTCGACGAGGACAAATACCTGGTGCATTACGAGTGCTTCGCGGCGAATGTCCGCCCGACTGTCACGGTTATCCGGAGGGAGAATTGATATGAAGGATCACAGGGCAAGGAGCATGGGAGATACCGCTTCTGCGGTCGGGAGCATGCTGCTGTTCGTGCTGTTCGCGGTTTGTATGCTGATGGCGGTCGCCGTCGCTGCGGATACCTACAGCCGGATAAAGACCGGATATCAGCAGTCCTTCGGAACGGCGGCTTCCATAAAATACATATCAAATAAGCTGAGGGCGGCTGAAAACGTCACCCTGCTTGAGGATGGCAGCGCGGCTGCAATCGAGAGCGCCGGAACGGTCAGCGTGATCTACTGCGGCGACGGCGGCCTTTATGAGAAAAACACGATCCCCGGCGGGGAGCTTACAGCCGATGGCGGGGAGCTTATTTCGGCGGCTTCCTCGCTGGAGTTCAGCGAGCACGACGGGCTTTATGAAATTACAGTAGGCAGCGGCTCCAGCAGCTCTGTCATACTGGTTCGGAAAGGGTGATAAGACTGAAGGTCAACAGAAGATCCAATGTTCTGCTTTATGCGGAGATGATCATTGCGCTGCTGTTCTTCGTCATCTCCTTTGCGGTAATTATCCGCGTTTTCGCTTCGGCGGACAGCCTTGAGCGCAGGAGCCGTCAGCGGCAGAGCGCGGCGCTGTGCGCGCAGTCCATTGCGGAAGCTTACTCGGTCGGCGGGGACGTTCAGAAGGCGGTAAGCCTGGCTCTGGGCGCAGATCTGCGCGATTTCACCGGAAGCGCTGAGATAGGTCTGGACAGCGGGTTTTACCCGTCGGATTCCTCAGACGTGATCCTGCGGCTGGGCGAACAGAAGCAGGATACCGCCGCAGGTGTTTACTCCGAGCTGGCGGTGGAGTTTTTCGATAATTCCGGCGACGACGAGGAACTGATCTATTCGCTGAAATGCGGCGCGTATGTTCCGGGAGGTGGCGCGGTTGGATAATACGGAGAAAAAGGGGAGATCCGGCGGAACGGTCGGCGTGGGGTATATCTCGATAATGCTGATATTCACTGTGATCTGCCTTACGATTTTTGCGGTGCTGAGCTTCCAGGCGGTGTATTCCAGCGACAAGATGACAAACCGCAGCGACGGTTTTACTCAGCAGTACTACACGGCTGACACGGAGGCTAAGAAAACGCTCTCAAGGCTTGACGGGCTGGCAGCGGAGGCGCTTGACGGATTCTCGTTTGAGGAAGGGTTCATCGAGGCTGTATCCGGCGTTGAGGGAGTTTTCGCGGCGAGGACCGCCGGGGGAGTTAGGGTGGAGTACTCGCAGGCGATAAACGAGCGGCAGACCCTGGCGGTCAGCGTTATGTTTTTCAGCGCGCCTTCCGGAGAGCGGTTCAGAATTGAAAAGTGGAACAGTACGGAGAAGGAGATCTCCGGTGAAAGTCACCCGTCGGTGTGGGACGGCGGGGATCTGGTATAGGTAAACACGTTTGAAAAGGAGCGTTGTATGGATATTCTGGATATACTGAAAAAGGCCGCCGAGAGTCAGGCTGCGGATATTTTTATCGTATGCGGCGCGGTTCTGAGCTTCAAGGCGAACGGCAGAATGTACGAGCTGGACGGTAACGCGCTGTCCCCGGAGGACACCAAGAATCTGGTGCTTCAGATATTCCACCTTGCAAAGAGGGATATCACCGAGGAGCAGCTTCCCGAGCGTGAGAAGGATTTTTCGCTTTCAGTTGCCGGGGTGGGTCGATTCCGCGTTAACATCTACAAGCAGAGAGGGTCGTTTTCGGCTGTGCTGAGGTATGTTCCGTTCGACCTTCCCGACCCGGCGAAGCTCGGTATCCCGGAGCAGGTCATGCAGCTCAGCGAATGCAAGAGCGGCATAGTCCTGATAACAGGTGTGGCGAGCAGCGGCAAGTCCACTACGCTTTCGTGCATTCTCGACCGTATCAACCAAAGCCGCAGCGGGCATATAATAACAATAGAGGATCCTATCGAGTTTCTTCACAAGCACAATCGCTGCATTGTCAGCCAGCGCGAGATAATTATTGATACGGACAGCTACATTGACGCGCTCCGTGCGGCTCTCAGGCAGTCACCGGACGTTATCCTGCTCGGAGAAATGCGCGACTATGAGACCATCAGCGTTGCTATGACTGCCGCAGAGACCGGTCAGCTCGTGCTTTCAACTCTGCATACGCTCGGCGCCGCGAATACGATTGACCGTATCATTGATGTGTTCCCGATAAATCAGCAGCACCAGATACGCGTGCAGCTCTCGATGGTGCTTAACGCCGTTGTTTGTCAGCAGCTTCTGCCTTCTGTGGACGGCGGCCTCATTCCGGCGTTTGAGATAATGACCACAAACAGCGCGGTCCGCACCCTCATCAGAGATGAAAAGACGCACCAGATCGACACGATACTCCAGTCCGCAGGAGGCATGCAGACTATGGATAGCTGCATTATCAATCTTTTCCGCGAGGGCAGGATCAGCGCTAAGACCGCTGTCAACTACGCTTACAACCCGGATATCATGGCAAAACGTATTATGTAATTTACTGATATAGCAATGTAAATCAGGAATGATTATGTAAATTTGTGTAACTACACTCGCCGCGCGGTCTCGGCAATTAGCTCAAATGCGGCTTTTCACTTCGCCGAACTTGACATTCCGCTTGAAATCGTGTATAATTATTATATATTAGTAGGGATAGTTATGCCTATTTATTGTCAGAAGACATACGGTGCGCTTCCCATGAGACCAGCTTAAGGAGGTTGATCTTATAATGAGCGAAAACAAACGCAAAACCGGAAAAAAGACTACGGCTTTCCTTGCGCTTGCAGCAGCACTGCTTGCGTCCAACGCTGTTTCTGTCATGGCGGCGGCTGAGGAGACTTCCGGCAGCGATTTCGTTCAAAACCCGGATCTTACCGATGTAAAGTACACCGGAGGTACCCCGGCTTATACCAAAATCAACGATAACGTCTTTGTGGCAACACGCCAGGCAAAGGCGCTCAAGGAGTACTATGACGCACTCAACGAAGTCAAGGACTTCGGTCTGTACGCCAGAACCGCTTCTATCAACCACATCGAGGGCAACGCGTGCTTCGGCTCTACCGGCGCGATCAACCAGGACTACAATCGCGTACATAGCATGCAGACGATAAAAAGCGGAAGATACGTAGTTTATCTCGACAGTGCCGAGGATCTTGGCGACGCTGTGCTCAAGATGTCCAACCTCCCGTCAGGCACTAAGTATGAGCTTGTGCTCGGTTTTGACTATACTCCGATTACGTTTAACAACAACGTTGGTTTCGAGGTAGGCGGAAAGAGATACTACATCGAGGGTTCCGAGCATAAAAAGGCTGATTTCACACTGCGCCGCGCGCAGGCTGATGAAAGTTCTTTTGATATCTCGGCTAATCTTGATAAGCTTGGAACTACCGGCGTAAAGCTGATGGATTCCGTGGGAAAGGTTGAGAACGGGGACGTTGTTTCTACGTTCAGGGACGCTTCTGAGGCTATCAGAACCGGTAAGGTCAGCGCAGGCGAGACGATGATCCTCAATATCGACGCCAGTGAATTCGACCACAATCAGAATGAGCTTCCACGGGCGGTGACCGAGCTGCTGAGCCTTAATTCCGGTGTTGATGTTGTAATTAACGTTGATACAAGCAACTACAGCGGGTCAAAACTCCAGATCAGGAACATAAATAACGAGCAGTTCAAGACCGGCTCTAATGTCGTTTGGAATTTCGGCGATTATGCAGGTGAGCTTTCGGCTCCTTCCGGAGGAATTGTTGTGGCTCCGTTTGCTCACGTTTCCACTGATACCGGTAACGCTAATGGCGCGGTTATCTGCGATAATTTTACTCAGCAGGGTGAGATTCACCAGTCTACTCGCGGTGAGTATAAGTTTGATGTAGATGATGAAGACGACGATGATCAGAATCCTGTAACTCCTCCTGATGAAGGCGATGATGATCAGGAGTCTGACACGGATACGGATACTGATACGGATACAGACACGGATACCGATACTGACACGGATACGGATACCGATACCGATACAGACACGGATACGGATACCGATACCGATACCGATACAGACACAGACACAGACACAGATACGGATACTGATACCGACACTGATACAGACACAGATACGGATGATACAGATACAGACACTGATACTGATACTGATACTGACACTGATACTGATACTGACACTGATACTGATACTGATACTGATACTGATACTGATACTGACACTGATACTGATACTGATACGGACACAGATACAGATACCGACACAGATACAGATACCGACACAGATACCGATGATGTCCCTGATGACTCAGACGGGGAGATAATTGAGATTCCGCCGGAAGATGTTCCTATGGGATTTGTTCCTGACGACTATTCTCCGGATAACCCCACTGATTCTGTAACGTTCGACGATGGAATTATCCCGCTTGGACAGAATCCTAAGATGGGCGTCGAGGCTCCGGTTGGAGCTGGTATCGCCGCTGCTGGTGCAGTCGCCGCTCTTGGAACTGCTGCGGCTCTCAGGAAGCGTAAGAAGTAATTTTTATGCCCTCTCCGCCAGGAGAGGGCATTTCCTTTTTAGTGCATAGAAAAGACCGCTGAATCTCCGTTCAGCGGTCTCGTATTTATTCGTTACTTTTTCCAGGTTGCCGGGGTGAATAAAAGCAGCATCGGGAACAACTCCAGTCTGCCGGCCAGCATGTCAAATATCAGCACGATTTTCGACTGCATGGTGAAGAGTCCAAAATTGGACGTAGGTCCAACCAGGTCAAGACCGGGACCTATGTTGTTTATTGTTGCAGTTACGGCTGTGAAACTCGTTATCAGATCGTGATTATCAAACGATATCAGTACCAGGGATATCGCAAATATCATCAGATATGCAACCATATAGACGTTTACCGAACGCACCGTTTCGTGATCAATAATCCTGGAATCCATCTTGATCTTCTTGATCTGACGCGGCTGCACCATCGTCTGGAGCTCCTTCGACATGCCCTTGAACAGAATTATTATTCGCGATACTTTGATACCGCCGCCGGTACTTCCTGCGCAGGCTCCGATGAACATTATTATAACCAACAGAGCTCGCGACAGTTCCGGCCACTGGTTGAAGTCCACCGTTGAAAAGCCTGTGGTCGAAATCAGTGAAGCTACTGTAAACGCTGAATGCCGCAGCGCTTCCCCAACACTCGAGAACATACCGTGTATATTTATCGTTATGACGGTTATTACAGAGGCTATGATTATCAGGAATGTCCGGAGTTCAAGGTTGAATGCTTCGCGGAGTTTTCCGCACAGAAGCAGGTAGTAGCAGTTGAAGTTTATCGCAAACAATATCATGAAAACCGTAATGACTATCTGCAAGTACGGCGAGAAGCTTCCCATGCTGGAATTGTAGAACCCGAATCCGCCGGTTCCCGCTGTTGCAAACGAGGTGTTCAGCGCTTCAAATACCGTCATGCCTCCGAAGAGGAGCATTATGAATTCGATAAGCGTCAGCGCGAAGTAAATCGAATAGAGTATCAGCGCGGTGGTCTTAACTCGCGGAACCAGCTTGCTGACGGACGGCCCTGGAGATTCTGCCTTCATAATGTGCATGTTCTGGGCGCCTGACAGCGGTATAAACGCCATTATAAACACCAGTACGCCCATGCCGCCGACCCAGTGAGTGAAGCTCCGCCACATAAGTGACGCATGCGAGAGTTTTTCAACATCTGATAGTATGCTTGCTCCGGTCGTTGTGAATCCGGATACGGTTTCAAAGAGCGCGTCGATGAATGTAGGGATCTCCCGGGTCATCAGGAAGGGGAGCGCTCCGAACGCACTGAGTACTATCCAGCTCAGTGCAACTATAACGCAGCCTTCGCGGGCAAATAGCTGCTTCTTTTTCGGCTTTTTGAATACCAGCAGTCCTCCGATGAGAAAACAAATTCCCATCGCGATAAGGTAGCTTGGCAGCACGGACTCGCCGTAGACTATGGCGGTCAGCATCGGAACCGACAGGAACAGCCCTTCAAATATAAGTATCCATCCGAGGATATAGGAGATCATTCTGTAGTTCATAACGACCTCCGGTTACTTTATTATGTCGGTGATGTTCCGCAGACCTATCTGACGTGAAACGATTATCACCGCGTCGCCTATTTGCAAACTGTCGTGTCCGCGTGGGATCATCACCTTTTTGTCGCGGAGTATCGCGGCTACCAGCACATCGGGCTTCAGGTCGAGCTCCATCAGCGGAACGTCAACCACCGGCGAATCTTCCTTGATGATGAATTCCGCAGCTTCTACCTTGCCCTTTATCACATTGTACAGCGTTTCCATGTTGCTGCCTCGTGAACTGTTCATCGCACGTACATATCTTATGATGGTATCCGATGTAATGCTCTTGGGATTGATTATCGTGTCGAGGTCGAGCTTGCTTATTACGTTGTCGAATCCGATTCGGTTTATCTTGGTCACGCATTTGCAGTCGCAGACGCTTTTCGCGAACAGCGACAGCAGTATGTTTTCCTCGTCGAGGTTGGTCAGCGCTACGAATGCGCCGGTCTGCTCCAGTCCGGATTCAACAAGGATATTCTGGTCGCTCGCGTCGCCGTTGATGACCGCTACTCCGTCGTCGAGCGTGGCACACAGGGTCTCACAGCGTGCGGGATCCTTCTCAATGAGCTTTACGGACATTCCCGAGCGTATGAGCTGTTCGCACAGGTAGTGGCCTATCTCGCCGCCGCCGACTACCATTACGTCCTTTACGGAGTTCATCTTGTATTTTATCTTGCGGAAGAATTCCCCCGCCTTGCGGGTAGCCGCCACTATCGAAATGACGTCCTTTTCTTCAAACACGAATTCGCCGTTTGCAATGTGGACTTCATCGCCGCGCTCAACCGTGCATACCAGCACATCGCAGTGCAGCTTGGTTACTATCTCCTTGACGGCGCAGCCTGCAAGCGGGCTGTTTTCCGGCAGGCGGAATTTCAGAAGCTCCACCCTGCCTCTGCCGAATATGTCGATTTTTATTGCGGAAGGGAACCGCAGCACCCTTGCTATCTCGCTTGCCGCTGCGAATTCCGGGTTTATCACCATTGCAAGACCCAGCTCGTCTTTCAGAAACTGGCTCTCACTGTAGTATTCGGGGTTCCTTACTCTGGCTATGGTGTGGCAGTTGCCCGCCTTCTTCGCGATGAGGCAGCACAGCAGGTTCAGCTCGTCTGAGCCCGTGACCGCTATCAGCAGGTTGGCAGTGTCTATTCCTGCGTCCCGCTGCACCGAGTGGGTCGCGCCGTTTCCTATAACGCCCATTACGTCGCAGCGGCTGGATACGTCGTTCACCTTTTCGGCTACCTTGTCTATTACCGTTATATCGTTTCCTTCGTCATTGAGCTGCTCTACAAGCGCCTGTCCGACCTTGCCGCAGCCTACGATGATTATGTTCACTGTGTTCTCCTTTTTCAGCGGCTGTCTCCGCTATTCATCTTATATCATTACCTATATAATATACACCTTTTCGCGGGAAAAGTCAATGCTGAAAAATTAAAGTTCGTGGAACATATTGCGAGTTAGCTTTCGTTTCGAGCGCAGATACTTCTCAGGATTGCACTGGTATTTTTGTGATCTTGGAATATCGAGCTGTCTGAACCTTGTTTTTGGTTCTGGGTGTTTTTTTGAAAAGCCCTTGTAAAAATCGCCGATTTATGGTACGATATATTAGCAGAGAGATCAAATCGTAAAGGAGTTATCGTATCATGGAGAAAAAAATACTTGCCACTATTGAGGAAGCGGTACATAACGGCGACACAGCCGGTGCAAACGTCCTGGTTATCAAGGACGGCAAAGAATCGGCGTACTGCGGCTACGGAATGCGCGACATCGAAAACCGCCTTCCCATTGAGCGCGACACAATTTTTCGGCTGTATTCCCAGACCAAGCCGATAACCGCTGCTGCCGCAGTGTCGCTCATGGAAAAGGGGAAACTCGACGCGGGCGCCTGGCTTTCGGACTACCTGCCCGAATACGCCGTATCGTATGTGCGGCGCAATGGGGAGCGCGTCCCGGCGCACAAGCATATCACAGTCGGCGACCTGCTGAATATGACCTCCGGTATACCGTATCCCTGCGAGGACAGCGAGGGTGGAAAGCACAGCGGCGCGGTTTTCTGGGAGATTGAGCAGAAGCTGTATTCCGATTCGCCGGTCACAACGGCTGAATTCGCGCGGAAGATGTCTGAGGGAGAGCTTTGCTTTGAGCCTGGCGAAAGGTTCATGTACGGCGCTTCTGCTGACGTCCTAGGCGCGGTGATCGAGAAAGTCAGCGGAATTAGCTTCCGGGACTATCTCATTTCTGAGTTTTTCCAGCCGCTGGGTATGAAGGACACCGACTTCTGGGTGCCTGCGGAAAAGTCCAAGCGGCTGGCTAAGGTGTACGATTATTCCGAAAACGGGCTGTACGAGCTTCGCACGAATCACCTCGGTCTGGCTTACGACCGCGATATTATTCCGTCGTTTCAGTCCGGAGGCGCGGGGCTTTGCTCCACGCTGGACGACTACGCAAAATTTGCCGGAATGCTGATGAACAAAGGCAGCTTTAATGGCAGGCAGGTATTAAAGCCGGAGTCCGTCTGGTTCCTGACCCACGGAGGTCTCAAGCCGAACCAGAAACATCAGCTTGAGGACGGCTGGGGCTGGATGCGCGGCTACACCTACGGCAACCTTATGCGCGTGTGCGACGATGAGAGCATGACTACGCTGTTTGCGACAAGGGGAGAGTACGGCTGGGACGGCTGGCTCGGTACGTTCTTCTCAAATGAGCCTGCCCACGGTATCACGCTGCTTTTCGGTACGCAGCAGGCGGGCGTTGGAAGAACCGGCGGCCTCGTCAGACGGATAAAGAACATCGTGATGAGCGAACTTGCATGATTCCTGACAGAATTAGCTTAACCTCGTAAGGCATACAGCCTTACTTCGTCGGCTTTCATCGCATTCGGCGCACTCTACCCATTTTCCCTTTTCAAACCGGTTTTTAGAGGTTCCCATAAGAGTTTCTTGAGGTACGCGCCGGTGTAGCTTACCGGGTTTGCCGCGACCTCCTCGGGGGTTCCGGACGCAATGACGGTTCCTCCGCCGCTGCCGCCTTCGGGCCCCATGTCAATGAGGTAATCCGCGGTCTTTATCACATCGAGGTTGTGCTCGATAACCAGCACGGTGTTTCCGCCGTCGGTCAGCTTCTGGAGTATCTCAATGAGCTTGCGGACGTCAGCAGTGTGAAGTCCCGTGGTCGGCTCGTCAAGAATATATATCGTCTTTCCGGTGGAGCGCTTTGCAAGCTCCGCCGCAAGCTTTATTCGCTGAGCTTCGCCGCCGGAAAGCGTCGTGCTGCTCTGACCTATCTTGATATATCCCAGCCCGACTTCCTCGAGGGTCTTGAGCTTGTTGTATATCTTCGGAATATTCGCGAAGAACTCCACGCCCTCGGAGACGGTCATGTCGAGTACCTCGAAGATGTTCTTTCCCTTGTAGCGTACCTCCAGGGTCTCGCGGTTGTAGCGGTGTCCCTTGCAGACCTCGCAGGGTACGAATACGTCCGGCAGGAAGTGCATTTCTATCTTGATGATTCCGTCTCCCTCGCACGCCTCGCAGCGGCCGCCCTTGATGTTGAACGAGAATCTCCCCGGTCCGTAGCCCTTCGCCTTCGCTTCGTTTGTCTGGGAGAACAGGTCGCGGATATCGTTGAACACGCCGGTGTAGGTCGCGGGATTGCTCCGCGGGGTGCGCCCTATCGGCGACTGGTCTATCATTATCACCTTGTCGAGGTATTCGGAGCCTGTCATATCAGTGAACCTGCCCGGGCGGGTGCGTGCTCGGTTCAGCTTTGCAACGAGGTGCTTGTAGATTATCTCGTTGACAAGAGAGCTTTTGCCGCTTCCGGAAACTCCGGTAACGCAGGTGAATATACCGAGCGGCACGTCTACATTGATATTGCGGAGGTTGTTTTCAGCCGCTCCGATAACGTGCAGCCACTTATCCGACGGCTTACGGCGCTTTTCCGGCACAGGTATCTTCAGCTTTCCGGAAAGGTACTGTCCGGTGATGGAATCCTTGCATTTCAGCAGCCCGCTGACTTCGCCGCTGTAGATGACCTCACCGCCGTGGACTCCCGCGCCGGGGCCGATGTCGACTATCCAGTCGGCGGCGCGCATGGTGTCCTCGTCGTGCTCGACTACTATCAGCGTGTTTCCGAGGTCGCGCAGCCTTCTCAGCGTTGCTATCAGCTTATCGTTGTCGCGCTGGTGAAGTCCGATGGACGGCTCGTCCAGGATATAAAGCACGCCGGTAAGGGAGCTTCCTATTTGCGTTGCAAGGCGTATGCGCTGGCTCTCGCCGCCGGAGAGGGTCCCTGCTGAACGGGCAAGCGTCAGGTATTCCAGGCCTACGCTCTGGAGAAAGCCCAGGCGGGATTTTATCTCCTTGAGTATCTGCTTGGCTATCATCGCTTCGCGCGGAGTAAGCTTCAGGCCGTTCACGAAGTTCAGCGCTTCGGTGACGGACATGCGGCAGAACTCCATGATATTCCTGCCGCCGACAGTTACCGACAGAGCCGCTTTGTTAAGACGCTCGCCGTGGCACTCCGGGCACTCTACCTCGCTCATGAATTCCTCGATAGTGTCCCGGGAATACTGGCTGTTCGTTTCGGCGTAGCGGCGCTCCAGGTTGGCTGCGATACCTTCGAAATCGGTATAGAACTGACCTCCGCCCTGCTGTTTCGGGCGCTTTATCAGTATCTTCTCGCCGTGGGTACCGTACATTATCTCGTTTACCGCTTCATCGGACAGCTCGGACACCGGCTGATCGACCGAGAATCCGTGCTTTTCGGCGAGGGCGTCGATATACATTGCGGCTATGGTGCCTTCGGCATAATTCCAGCCGGAAGCCTTTATGGCGCCGTTCCTGATGGAAAGTCCGGCGTTTGGCATGATGAGGTCGGGGTCTACCCGAAGTGAGCTGCCTATGCCGGTGCATTTCGGGCAGGCTCCGTATGGGTTGTTGAACGAGAACATTCTCGGAGAAAGATCCTCGATGGATACGCCGTGCTCCGGGCAGGCGTAGCTCTGGGAGAAGTGCAGTTCCTCGCCGTCGATGACGTCGATGTAAACTAACCCGCCGGTGAGGGTGCCGGCTGTTTCGATACTCTCTGTGAGGCGGGATTTTATTCCGTCCTTCATTACAAGGCGGTCCACGACTATCTCGATGGAGTGCTTCTTGTTCTTTTCAAGCGTGATCTTCTCGTTGAGGTCGTATGCGATGCCGTCTGCGCGTACTCTTGAAAATCCGGATTTCCGCGCGGCTTCGAACTCCTTCTGATGTTCGCCCTTGCGTCCGCGGACAACCGGGGCAAGCACCTGAAATTTGGTGCGCTCGGGAAGCTCCAGCACCTTATCGACGATCTCATCGACGGTCTGCTGCTTTATCTCTCTGCCACAGACAGGGCAGTGCGGAACGCCTATCCGGGCGTACATCAGTCGCAGGTAGTCGTATATCTCGGTGACGGTGCCAACTGTAGAGCGCGGGTTCTTCGAGGTGGTCTTCTGGTCAATGGATATCGCCGGGGAAAGTCCCTCGATAGTGTCTACATCGGGCTTTTCCATCTGCCCGAGGAACATTCTCGCGTAGGAGGAAAGGCTCTCCATATACCGCCGCTGACCGTCCGCGAAAATCGTGTCGAACGCCAGAGAACTCTTACCGCTGCCGGAAAGTCCGGTCATTACCACCAGGGAATCCCTCGGGATAGTGAGGTCTATATTTTTCAGGTTGTGTTCGCGGGCACCACGGATTATTATTTTATCGTTCTTTGCCATTGTCGCTACTCTTTTGTTCCTTTCTGCTTATTGCAGTTCCTTTATCTTATCGCGCAGGAACGCAGCATGCTCGAAATCAAGCATTTTCGCCGCCTTTTTCATCTCGGCGGTGTACCGAGCTGTCAGCGCCTCGCGCTCGCGCTTCGTGAGCTGCTTCGCCGGCTTTCCGTGCTTCGATGTGCCGTCGGATTTCTTCGTTATCTCGAGCACGTCGCGGATATCCTTGATTATCGTTTTTGGGGTTATTCCGTGCTCGGCGTTGTATCTCTGCTGTATCTCGCGGCGGCGCTGGGTCTCGGTTATCGCGCGCTCCATGGATTCGGTCACGCTGTCGGCGTACATTATTACAACGCCCTCGGCGTTTCGCGCGGCTCTGCCTATTGTCTGCACGAGGGAAGTCTCGCTTCTCAGGAAGCCTTCCTTGTCCGCGTCGAGTATCGCAACGAGGGACACCTCCGGAATATCCAGACCCTCGCGCAGCAGGTTTATTCCGACAAGCACGTCGAATTCCCCGGCGCGCAGGTCGCGGATAAGCTCCATTCGCTCTATCGTGTCGACGTCGTGGTGCATGTAGCGCACCTTGATATCCAGCTTGGTGAAGTAATCTGTGAGATCCTCCGCCATCTTCTTCGTGAGCGTGGTGACGAGCACGCGCTGTTTCTTCGCAACGCGGGTGTTTATCTCGGAGATCAGATCTTCGATCTGACCCTCCGTCGGCTTTACAATTACCTCCGGATCAAGCAGCCCGGTGGGTCTGATGACCTGCTCAACTATCTGGGTGGAATGCTCCTTCTCAAAGTCGCCCGGTGTCGCGGAAACGAACACCGCCTGTCCTACCTTTGAGTAGAACTCGTCGAAATTCATCGGGCGGTTGTCGTACGCGGAGGGCAGGCGGAATCCGTAATCCACCAGGTTCTTCTTGCGGGCGAAGTCGCCGCCGTACATTCCGCGGACCTGCGGGAGCGTAACGTGGCTCTCGTCCACGAACAGCAGGAAATCCTTGGGGAAGTGGTCGATGAGCGTTATCGGCGTGGAGCCGGGGGCGCGTCCTGCGAGTATACGTGAGTAGTTCTCAACGCCTTTGCAGGTGCCTATTTCTCCGAGCATTTCCATGTCGTAGCGGGTGCGCTGTTCGATACGCTGAGCTTCGATGAGCTTGTTGTTTTCCGTGAAGTACTTCACGCGCTCCTCCATTTCGCGGGTTATCTCCTGGAGCGCGTCGTGGAGCCGCTCGTGACCTACGATGTAATGCGAAGCCGGGAATATCATAACGTGCTTGAGCGTGGAGCGCACCTGTCCGGTCAGCGCGTCAAACTCGCTTATACGGTCGATCTCGTCGCCGAAGAACTCCACGCGTATCGCGGTCTCGTTTGTTCCGCCGGCGGGGAATATCTCAAGCGTGTCGCCCTTGGCGCGAAACTTGTTTCGAGTGAACGAAAGCTCGTTGCGCTCGTACTGTATCTCGACAAGGCGCTTTATAACGTCCTCGCGGCTTATCTCCTGACCTTCGCGGAGGGACAGCGTATTGCTGCGGTAGTCCTCCGGGCTGCCCAGGGAATATATACACGAAACGGAAGCCACGATGATAACGTCCCGCCGCTCGGCAAGCGCCATGGTCGCGGAGTGCCGCAGGCGGTCTATTTCGTCGTTTATCGCGCTGTCCTTTTCAATGTATGCGTCGGTGGAGGGAATGTACGCCTCCGGCTGGTAGTAGTCGTAATATGACACGAAGTACTCCACGGCGTTGTTCGGGAAGAACTCGCGGAACTCGGAACAGAGCTGCGCCGCGAGCGTCTTATTATGCGCCAGAACCAGCGTTGGACGGTTGCAGTTCGCGATGATGTTCGCCATCGTGAAGGTCTTGCCGGAACCGGTAACGCCGAGCAGGGTCTGCTCCTTGTCGCCGCGGAGTATGCCGTCGGTCAGCTCCTTTATCGCCTGAGGCTGGTCGCCGGTAGGAGAGTAGTTCGAGTGTAATTCAAAATGATCCATAAAAACACCTGCTATTCAAGGTCAGAACCAGATGTCGGGCAGCATTCCCGCAGTTCGCATGGAGTAGCTGTCCTCCTCGTTAACGATGATGTGGTCTATCAGCTCGATGCCTATGCTGTTCAGCGCGGAGGCGGCACGGCGGGTCGACGCGATGTCAGCCGACGACGGCAGAAGTACTCCGTGCGGGTGGCTGTGCGTGAGGATTATCTTAGTGCATGAGGTGCGCACCGATTTTATTACGATATCGTGCAGGTCGAGATCCACTGAATTCGGGCTGCCCTGGGATATCTGGGATTCACCGACAAAATTGAGGTTCTGATCAAGGAAGAGCACGTGCGCTTCCTCGGTGGTGCTGTCCTTGAGGAGCTCGTAGCAGAATTTCCGCACGCTTTCGGAGCTGGATAGCTTCATTCCTGCCAGCTGAGTGCGGTTGTATTTGCGGGCGAAGTCCTTCATGAAGCTTATCAGCGCCGCCGCGGTTACTCCTACGTTCTTTTCCTCGACTATCTCGTCGTAGCCTGCGTTCAGCACGCCTTCCAGTGAACCGAAGCGGTTGATGAGCTGATGGCTTATGTCGTTTGTGTTCCTGCGGGAATATGCGGTAAAGAGAAAAATCTCCAGTATCTCATGATCCTCGAAGCAGTCTATTCCATGCTCCAGGTACTTTTTCAGCATGCGCTGGCGGTGCCCGGAATGTATGTTTTTTTCCTCAGCCATTTCAGTTCCTCTTTCACATTTTCTTTGTCTGGTGAACGATACACAATACATTATAATGCAAAGTCCGCCTTTTGTCAAGAGTTATTTCTATTGTTCGCTGAAAAACTGAAGAAATACGAAAAGGTCCGTCGGTTAAGGCAGACCCTCTGTAATTTATGCAGTTTATACCGCCGCAGATTCCCGCGCGGCAGCCGCCATGTCCAGAAAATAGCTGTGTACCGATGTGTCCTCGGTGAGCTCCGGGTGGAAAGCTGTGACCAGCATATTCCCCTGACGTGCAGCAACGGCTTTTCCGCCGACTTCCGCGAGTATCTCGGCGCCCTGGGTGCTGCTGATGTACGGAGCGCGGATAAACGTCATCGGGACGCTGCCTATCCCCTTGAATACGGCGTTTGCGGCGAAGCTTCCGAGCTGCCTGCCGTAGGCGTTGCGCTTTGCGGTTATGTCCATCACCGCGAGGTGAGGAGCTTCTCCGCCGTCTATCGACTTTGCGAGCAGGATAAGCCCCGCGCATGTCCCGAATACCGGGAGCCCGCCGCTGATAAGCCCGCGCAGCGGCTCCATGAGTCCAAGCTCACGAAGCAGCTTTCCCTGTACGGTGCTCTCGCCCCCGGGGATTATCAGACCGTCCATCGGCTGGCCGATATCCTTGAGCTGGCGTATCTCGAAGCTCTCGGCACCCAGGCTGGCGAGCATTTTCTCATGCTCAATGAATGCGCCCTGCAGCGCTAATACTCCTATTTTCATCATTTGCCGCGCTCCGCCATCAGGAGTGCGATCTCCTGCTCGTTGATGCCTACCATTGCTTCGCCGAGATCCTCGGAAAGCTCTGCGAGCAGCTTCGCGTCGGTGAAGTTGGTTACTGCCTTTACTATCGCCGCAGCGCGCTTCTCCGGGTTTCCGGACTTGAATATGCCGGAGCCTACGAATACGCCCTCAGCGCCGAGCTGCATCATCAGCGCAGCGTCCGCCGGCGTCGCAACTCCGCCTGCCGCGAAGTTTACGACCGGCAGCTTCTTGTTGTCGTGTACGTACTTCACAAGCTCAAACGGCACTGCGAGGCTCTTTGCGGTCTCGTACAGCTCGTCCTCTGCCATTGAGCCGATCCTGCGGATCTCGCTCTGCATCATGCGCATGTGGCGTACTGCCTGCACTACGTCACCGGTGCCCGGCTCGCCCTTCGTGCGTATCATGGAGGCACCCTCGTTTATGCGGCGGAGCGCTTCGCCAAGATCCTTAGCTCCGCATACGAACGGAACGTCGAACTTCGTCTTGTCTATGTGGTACTTGCCGTCAGCAGGGGAAAGAACTTCGCTCTCGTCGATGTAGTCGATCTCTATAGCCTGGAGTATCTGAGCTTCTGCAAAATGACCGATTCGGCACTTCGCCATTACAGGTATCGAAACTGCTTCCTGAATGCCCTTGATCATCTTCGGGTCGCTCATTCTCGATACGCCTCCGGCTGCGCGGATATCCGCCGGAATGCGCTCCAGCGCCATGACTGCGCAGGCTCCTGCGGCCTCGGCGATACGCGCCTGCTCCGGGGTTGTTACGTCCATTATTACGCCGCCCTTCAGCATCTGGGCGAGATTCTTATTAAGTTCAAGTCTGTCTGACATTGGTTGTTGTCTCCTTCTGGTATTGTTGTTCTGAGCGCTCTCTTGTATTTTATTATACCCAGAACTGGTTATCTTTCAATGTTCAGAATAGTATTATTTCGTAATACCAGATTGAGCCGATGGGTTTTGTATGTTGTTAATAAGAATATAACATACTATCGTTTTTATTTTTCACAGTATATAGTATATCACAGTATTTAAGGCAATGTTCAGCTGTTTTTTGTTTTGCAGTAAATTGCAGTAACGCAGGGGGTATTATCATATTGCGGGAAGGAACAGGAAAAAAGACTGGAACTTCCGGTAAATAAATATCAAGGAGGAATGTGATTTGGGCTTAAAGGACTGGCTGCTGCGCTCCGGCAGAAACAGCGGTTCGGCTGACATTGCGGGCTGCTACGCTGATATCCAGCGCTGGGAGGACATCTACAACGGCGGCGGCGACTGGCGCTACGCCCGCAGGGGAGGCATTCAGGGCGGCACCAGAAAGCTTGCTTCACTGGGAGCGGCCCGGGCGCTGTGCGGGGAACTCGCCAGGCTGTGTTTCACGGAGGGTACTTCAATGTGCTACTCCGACAGCGATACCGAGAGCTTCGTGAACCGGGTTCTCACTGAGAGCCGGTTTTCCGAGAGATTCCCGGTGTTTCTGGAGAAGGTCTTTGCGCTGGGCGGCGGTGTGATAAAGGTGTACTACGACGACAGTGCGCCGGACGGGGTTCCCGGAGTGAGGGTCGATCTCGTTACCGCGGACTGTTTCCTGCCGACAGCGTGGAACTCCCGTGAAATCACCGGCGGAGCGTTCGCTTCAAGGATAGTTTCCGGCGGGAGGAACTACATTCTCGCTGAATCCCAGGAACTGAGCGGAGATCAGCTCACTATCGAGAATCGGCTGTTCCGCGAGGACGGCGGCAAGGCTGATATGAGCTCCGTGCTTCCAGGGCTGAGCGGTCAGAGCAGCGTTAAGGGACTGACAGCTCCGCTGTTCGTTTACCTCAGCGCAGGCTCCAGACGGGCTGCAAGCTCAGGCGAATGCCCGCTGCTGGGAAGCTCGGTTTTCGACGGCGCGGAGGATACTCTGAAGAGCATCGACATCGTGTTCGACAGCCTTTCAAGGGAGTTCGTCCTCGGTAAGAAGCGTATTATCGTTCCGGCTTACGCGGTGCGCGGAGAATGGGACACCGCCGGCAACAAGAAGCACTACTTCGATGTGAACGACGAGGTGTTCCAGGCAATGTCAACGTCTGACGCCGAGGAACTCAAGATCACCGACAACACCGGGGAACTCAGGGTAACGGAGCATGTGCAGGCGCTCGGGGAGCTTCTCGACCTGCTGTGTATGCAGGCGGGGCTTTCCGAGGGAGCGCTCTCGTTCAAGGACGGCACGATAAAGACCGCCGCCGAGGTAGTCAGCAGAAACAGCCGCACTTACCGTACGCAGGCGTTTTACCGCCGCAGGATCGGCGACGCGCTCAGCAGAATGACGGAGCTTATCTGCCGGCTTGGCAAGATGGCGGGAGAGCTTCCCGACAACGTATGCGAGAGCGCTTCCGCGATATTCGCGGACGGTGCTGCAGAGGACGACGGCACAAGAATTGACAGGGCTGTGAAGCTATACAGCGCAGGACTTATTTCCAAGGCGCGTGCGCTTTCACAGATCTACGGAATATCGCTTGAGGAGGCTCAGGCGATGGAAAGGACGGACAACGATGGATAATGAGATCACTGTTCAGGAGGAGATTGAAAGCGCAGCGGCTGAGATTCCCGCAGACGCTGTAGAGGAGTCTGAGACTGAGGCGGCTTCCGGTGAGGGCTCCCAGGCCGAGGAGCTTCAGCAGCTTCGCGCAGAGATAATGGAACTCAGGCTGAAACTTGCGCTGCTGACGGGCGGCGCGGCTCCGGAGAGGCTCTGCGAGGGAGTTAAGCTTGCGGCGGGTATAATGTCTGCCGACGGCACGGAGCCTGACGACGCTGCGGCGGAGGTTCTGCGCGAGTATCCGCACCTCAGGCTTGTAAGGCGCAGCGTTCCTCAGTTCTCGGCGGAGAGCAGGGGAGCCAGTGATGGATTCGCGGCTATCAGAAGCATTTTCGCGCGAAAGTGACGGCCGCTGATTAAATACGAGCGGGTTCGACAGCGCGTATCAAGCGGTCGTATCACTGCTCATTACATCAAGAAAATGCCGCAGCCGACGGAAAGCAGCGGGCTTACCGCAGAACACAGCCGTACAGGCGCGGTCAACTGAACACAACAGCTTTGCGGTGCGGAAGGTCACGGACTTACCGGAATTCAGAGCCGCAGGACGCAGGCTGGATCAAAACGCGGCATAATGCCGAGGGCGGGTGGCGGGTTCACATATAATTTCAATCAGTTCTCCGGGGAAGGCTGCGCGGCGCAACTGAGGCGGTCAGCCGGGAAATTTACGGCGCGGCAGCGGGCTGGCTCCGCCGGGGACGGATCAAATACTGTTTTAGGAGGGTTTACTATTATGGCAAACACAATTACTTATGCAAAGGTTTTTCAGAAGGAGCTTGACAAGCAGGTACTGGAGGGTTCTACTTCCGGCTGGATGGAGGAAAACGCCTCCCAGGTCATCTACAACGGCGGCAACGAGATCAAGATGCCCAAGATGTCTCTCCAGGGACTGGGCAGCTACGACCGCGACGCGGGTTACTCCGGCGGCGCTGTTACATATTCCTACGAGACTTTCGCGCTCACCCAGGACAGAGGCAGACGTTTCCGTATCGACGCTATCGACGTTGATGAGAGCGGCTTTGGACTGGCGGCGGCAAATGTTGCGGCTGAGTTCCAGCGCACTCAGGTGATTCCCGAGATCGACGCTTACCGCTACTCCAAGCTGGCGGCCGCCGCTGAAATCAAGGATACCTACACTCCGGACAAGGCTACCGTGATGTCCTCTCTGCTGGCGCAGCTCGGTGAGGTCCGCGATATCACCGGCGACGAGGGCGACGTCGTTATCGTAATGAGCCGTCCTGTTTACGATAAGCTCATGCTTTCCGGGGAGATCTCCTACGCTGTGGAATCTACTCAGTTCAAGCAGGGCGAACTTGAGTTCACCGTTAAGTCTATCAACGGCGTTCCTGTGATCCCGGTGCCTTCGGCTCGCATGAAGTCAGAGTATGACTTCAAGACTGACTCTGCTGGTGGATTCGCTGCGAAGAGTTCTGCTAAGGATATTAATTGGATCATCTGCCCCAAGTCAGCCCCCATCGCAGTCTCCAAGACGGACAATGTAAAGATCATAACCCCTGAGGCGAACCAGTTTGCCGACGCGTGGGATATCGACTACCGCAAGTATCACGATCTTTTCGTTCCCGACAACAAGAAGGCTGTTATCGCAGTGTCATTCGGCGTGTGATGTGAGATTTACAGGGCGGCGGCAGGGGCTGCCGCCCTTTTCTGTGAAAGGAGGAGCTATGCTTATTACAGTAAGTGAATACGGCAGTATGGGATTTCCGGCGGTCAGCGGCGGAGATGTCGAGAGCTGCATCAAGAGAAGCGACTACATTATCTCCGCGCTCACGGAGGGCAGAGCCGAAAAGTCGGTAGAAGCAGGCGGGAAGCCCGCCGAGCTCGTCAAGCAGGCGGCGGGTTTTCAGACCTACATTCTGCTGAGGGAAAACGAACGTTACGAGAAAAGCTCACACTCCGGTTCGGAGAAGGTCTCTATCGGTGATTATTCCTACAGCACGCAGTCAAGCGAGAGCAGCGACAGCGGAAGTACGGCTTCGGACGATGAGAACAGCCTCAACGTGATCAGGCTGCTGCGCACCGCCGGCTGCCTGTACGCCGGAGTGGAGGTGCTGGAATGAACGGAGTTAAGCCGATTCCCGCTGAGCTGCTAAACGACAGCGTTGTGCTGCTTACTCCGACCGGCTCCGGGTACTTGAGGGATAATCTGGACAGCGTGCGTATTGTGAGAGTAAGCGCGATCACCGACTACACCACCGGGCGCACGCGCGACTGCACCGAGCTTGTAATGTACTTCGACTGTGTGAACTCCTCGCCTTCGGGTACGGAATTCGCGGCGGGTCAGTCGCTGGAATACTGCGGCGAGACCTTCGAGGTAGTTTCCGCGGAGCTTTTCGCCGGAGAGGATCCCCACCACTGGCGCGTAAAGGCGCGCAAGACCGGCGGGGAACATATCTGAAAGGAGGGGCGGTATGGCGGAGTCCACAACAAAGAAGAACTCAGCGCCCGACAGCTCGCGCGAGGAAAGTTACCGCATGGCGAAGCTGCTCAGGGCTGGAAACCGCGAGCTTGCGCGGCAGCTCAATCTCAAGAAGGCGCGCAGATAAAGCTAGGAGGTCAGATGACAGAATGACGATCTGGATAAACAACATCGGATTCAACAGTGTGACGGAGCTTTCCGCCAAGCGGGAGCTTCGCCGCACCGATATCCGTTACAATACGCAGGGCGATATGCTGATAGACCTTGTGAACCGGAAATACAGGCTTACTGTGAGGTTCGGGCTGATGACTTCCAAGGAACTGGAGCAGCTCCGCAGCCTTACTAAGGAAATATTCGTGACAGTTAAGTTCCCGGCGCCTGAGGGAGAGTCGGCCGACGGCGGGCTTGTTACCGGGGAGTTCCACATTTCCGACGAGCCTGCCCCGACTGTTACGACGGTAAACGGCGTGACGATGTACGGCGGCGTGGAGCTCGTCATGCTTCAGAAGTGAGGTGAGTACGCATGATCACGGTTTCTGAAAAGTTCAGGAAGCTGGCTCAGGATAACGGCCGCGAGGTCTGGTGCAGAATCACCGTCGGGAGCGAGGAGTTCCTCGATGACCGCATCACCGATATGACGTTCGACGATGTGATACACCCCGACTGGTTCACGGTCGGCACTACCTGCTCGAACCGCCTGCATTTTACCGCTAGATATTCAGGGGAGCTTTCCTCGGGCGCAGAGGTCAGGGCTTACATCAGCTTCGACGGCAAGGAGTGGTGTCCGCTTGGCGTGTTCTATATCAGCCGAAGGTACGTCCGCGGAAAATATGTCAGCGTGACCGCCTATGATAAGATGTACAGCCTTGATGTAAACTACGGCTGGAAGGGGGAGCTTCCGGTCACTTCCGACGTGCTTCTCCGGGACATATGCAGCAGCGTTGGCGTTGAATGCGCGGAAGCAGGTCAGCCGATAAAGCTTGAGAAGCTACCTGAGAACAGCACTGCGCAGGACCTCATCGGCTACATCGCCGGAATAAACCGCGCCTGCGCCAAAATCGACCGCACCGGCAGGCTCACGCTGAAATACCATTCCCCGATAGATTTTGAACTCCAGGACAAGAACTGCTGGGAGATCCAGCGAAACATGGGAAGCTCGGTGGTTACCTGCGTGAAGGCGCACACCGGGGACGAGGATTTCACTGCGGGCGGCGGGGCGGATATCTCCACGATAGAGATCTATAACCCGTTCATGACTCAGAAGCTTACCGAGGATATGTACGTTATGTACAAGCCGTTTTCGTTCTACGGCGCGGAACTTCACATGCAGGGAATGCCGTTTCTGGAGTCCGGCGATTCGCTGTACTTCCTCGACGGAAGCCTGCTGTACCGTATCGTGATAAGCGAGATAGAATACACATACGACGGCGGGCTGTCGGCGGTGCTTTATTCGAAGAACAAGGTCTATGAGGAGGAAAGCAGCGACCTTGAGAAGCTCCTGGAAGAATTGCTGCACAAGAAAAACGCGGTATACTACAAGCGCGAGAATTCCGGGCAGATAAACGTCAAGCCGCTGGCGCAGATAATCGCGGATTTTGAGTTTGAATCCGAGGAGAACATGTTTGCGCAGCTCGACGTGAATTTCACCGTTAAGAACAGCACGGCGGATCAGCTTATCATCGGCGTGAACGTCAACGGGAAGGATATCCCGCGCAGTATAGTGCAGACGCTTTCCGGAACGGATTTCGAGCTGCTGCATGTGTACCATCTCGCAGAGAAGCTCCCGGCGGGGAAGAACCGCGTTTACGTCACGGCGCAGACCAAATCCGGCGAAGCGTATATCCCCGCTGGAGATATGCTCGCAACGCTTGTGGGGCATGGGATCTACGGTAACATGGGAAGCTCCAGGGATAAGATAACCCTTTACGAGAGGCTGCCGCACCTCAGCATGGTGGAGCCGAAGCTGACGCTGAAGAACACAGCGGCACATATGGATAAGGAGGTCACATAATGGAAGGAAAGGCGACCCTGACCCTGACCGACGCAAAGAGCGGCAGGGTCGTGAAGAAGGTAACGGAGCACAATCTCGTCACCGACGCGGTAAAGAGGATTCTCAACCCGCCGGTGTACGCAATGCTCTACAGTTTTAATTTCCCCAATTTTATAAATAACGTCATGCCGGCGTCGAAGCTGTTTTCCGGGATAATGCTCATGGGGAACACCCTCAGCGAGAGCCGCGAAAACGTAATGCTCAGCGGAGACTATATTCCCGTGGCGACCGCCGGGGGAGAGTACGCCGGAGCCAACGTCCGCCGAGGAACGCTTAACACTAACGAGAGCTACGCGACGGCGAACGGGTACCATTTTACGTGGGATTTCGGAACGGACAAGGCGAACGGAGTTATAAAGTCCGTGGCGCTTACAAGCCAGTATTTCGGCAACTCGGCGTTTGAGAACATGGGCAACGAAGGCAAGCTGTTCGCGGATCCGTCAAATATTACGGCGCAGTTCAGCGAGACCACTCAGTTTTTCCACGCGAGGGGGCAGTATATCGGTACTTTTCAGGACAGGCTCCATCTGTATATCACATACAATGGAAATACGGTCACGTTCCTGAAATACAGGTCGCCGAATCCCGCCGACCTTGGAATAAACGACCCTGGGAATCTCTCTGGATGGCCTGCGGCTGAATCCTCGGTTTCAGTTGAGCTTCCCATCACGCTGAATTACATACTCAAAGCGTTCGTCGATACGTCGAAGAAGCTGATGTACTTTTTCACCAACACGCGCATAGAGCAGGGCAGCGGCGACCGCCTGATCGACTACGCCGCGGTGGATCTTAACACGCTGACTGTCGTGAAAACCGGTACCCAGAACATAAAGGACTGCGCGACCGTATACTCGTGCGCGGTCGTCGGAGACAGATTCTACGTGATGTGCTATACCAACATACAAGTGTTCACGCTCGGAGGCGGCTGGCTGAAGACCTACAACATCTACAGCCAGAATTCCAGCTTCTTTTCAATGTGGGAGGACATGCTGGTCGCCTCGGTCGGCGTGAGAAAGATAGCGGTTTTCGACAGCTCGGATAATATGTATGTGTACTACAATCCCGAGGACTACCTCCCGGCTTACTCCTGCGATATCAAGCCGCCGTTCTATCCTATGAGCTACTTCAACATGTCAAATACGGACAGCAGCAACAGCTCGTGGAATCCGTACCTGGGTCTTTCGATGGGCTATCTCGCGACGATAAACAATCTCACCGAGCCGCTTGAAAAGACTTCGGAACACAATCTCAAGATATCCTACGACATAACGAATCCATAAAAATCAGAGCCTCCGGAACAGCTTCGGAGGCTCTGTTTCTATTACGTCAGCCGATATTCCGGGTTCCGGCTTCCGCGCTGTTTCCGCAGGGCTGGATATCCGTTTTCTCGAAGTATCGGCACTCTGACCCGGCGGAGTTTGCCGGGCGGGTGAGGTCTTTCAGCGTACACATTCCGTCGCTCTGCCAGCGGCAGTTTTCGCTGCATGGAACTAGATTCATACTGCACCTCCGCAACTTGAATGAAAATAGCTTGCGCAGGTCAGCCGGAAATATTCGCGGGCAGGAAGGACGAAAGGTCGGTTTCAGAAAGCTGTTCCAGGGTCTCGCGCCTGCCGAGCTCTATGCGCAGAGCTGCGTTCTCGCCGTCGAAATCCAGCGTCCCCGGTGCTATCACGCTGTTTTCGCGTTTCCCGAGGAATATTTCGTCCGACGGGAACAGCTCGATGAACTCCGCACCTGGGAAATTCGAGAGGTCAGCGCCGCCGCTCCCGAGGTAGGAAACGATGAACCGCCGTATTCCGATATCGTAGAGCGGCTTCACCGGAGTATTGTCGGAAACGCCGCCGTCGCGGTACACGGTGCCGTCGATATCCACTGCCGGGAACACCGCGGGGAGCGCGCAGGAAGCCGCGAGGTACTGCGTTATTTTCCCGGCGGGGTAGGCGCTCAGGTCGAAATATTCCGGGTAGTTCCCCTCTGTGTTGTGGCAGCATGCGAAGCAGGGAGTCCCGCATCCGGAAACGCAGTCGTTCACGCCGTTCTCAGCTATCACGTTCACCAGGCCTTCCAGCGAGAATATCCCTCCCCTTGACAGCCTGTCGGGGTCTATCGTTATAGTGTGGTCGTCGGAGCCGAGAAAGTTCAGCACCGAGTTTATCACGCGCCCGGCGGTCTCGGCGGGGTCGGTGATGTCGCCGCGCTTCAGGGAGGTCCACACTCTTTCGGCGAGCGGGAGATCTCCGCAGGCGAACAGAGCGGCATTGAGCGCTCCCACCGAAGCTCCGGACACGGCGGCTGTGTACTTATCCAGCCCGCGCTCCCTCAGCGCCTGCCAGACTCCTATCTGATACGCGCCTCTGCCGCCTCCGCCGCAGAAAACAAGACCAGTCACGGGAAACATAAGCTGTCACCTCCAGAAAAACAGGGCGGAATGTCTGCCGCCCTGAATCATTATATGCGGAGCCTTGCCGCAGGTTACTCATTCTTGAAACGCTCCGGCAGGAAAACGTACACTGCCGCTGCGGCTATCGCGGCTCCAAGCAGCACGAACCGCATCGGCTCGGCGAGGAAGTACTCACCGATGAGCGTGAACCGCTCCGTATCCCAGAACAGGACGATTCCGATGATTACTGCGAATATCGCGCAGACTAGCACGGCTCCGGCGGCGCAGTCCTTGCAGAGTTTGATAAGCTCGTCCTTTTTGAGGCAGACTTTGTCGCAGAGGCGCTCCACAGCGGTGTTGAAAAGCTCCGCTGATATCACTGCAGCGAAGGTCAGAAGCAGCACCGCCCATTCTGCCCGGGAAAGCTCGTAGAACTTCAGTGCGAACCAGGTCACGAACAGCACGGCGCAAATATGCACCCGGAAATTCCGTTCATTGAATCCGTGGTAGATACCCGCCGCAGCGTACCCGAAGCCCTTCAGAAATTTTATCATGATTCGCGGGTGATGCCGAGCTTATCCAGCACCTTGTCCTGCTTGCCGAACATCTCCTTTTCCTCTTCCTCGCTGTTAACGTGGTCGTAGCCCAGCAGGTGGAACAGGGAATGGGTCAGCAGGAAAGCCACCTCGCGGCGGTAGGAATGACCGTACTCCTCCGCCTGCTGCTTCGCTTTCTCAAGCGAAATTACGATATCGCCGAGCATTATCGCGTCGGTGTCCGGGTCTACCTCGTAGCCGTTCTCGTCGTCGCCGAGGGGGAAGGACAGCACGTCAGTCTCGCGGTCGATGTCGCGGTGCTCCTTGTTCAGCTCGCGGATACCCTCGTTGTCCACGAAGGTAACGGAGACCTCGGCGGAATCGTCGATGCCTTCTTCTTCGAGCGCTGCGGCGGTGCAGTCCTCAATGAGCTTTTCAATGTCCTCGGGGGGCGCGAGTTTATCCTGCTCGTCGCTTATAAATGTTACGATTTTCATGCGTTCCTCCTGCCGTTCTGGTACGGCTTTTTATTCTGTTCGGCGGGCTTGCTCGCCTGGCTGTACTTCTCGTACGCCCTTACGATGTCCTGAACCAGTCTGTGGCGTACGACGTCCTTTTCGCTGAATCGGTTCTGGGCGATGTCCTCAACGCCGTTCAGAACGCGCAGCGCTTCGATAAGTCCAGATTTCGAGGTCTCCGGGAGGTCTATCTGCGTGATGTCGCCGGTTATTACCATCTTGCTGTTGAAACCCAGTCGGGTCAGGAACATTTTCATCTGCTCCCTGGTGGTGTTCTGGGCTTCGTCGAGGATAATAAAGCTGTCGTCGAGGGTGCGTCCGCGCATGTACGCGAGCGGCGCGACTTCGATTACGCCGCGTTCCTGGAGCTTCGCGAACGCTTCCTGCCCGAACATCTCGAAAAGTGCGTCGTAAAGCGGGCGCAGGTAGGGGTCGACCTTGTTCTGGAGGTCGCCGGGGAGGAACCCAAGCTTCTCGCCTGCCTCTACCGCTGGTCTGGTGAGGATTATCCTCTGCACCTCGTGCGCCTTGAACGCGCTTACTGCGAGGGCTACCGCGAGGTAGGTCTTGCCGGTGCCGGCGGGGCCTACTCCGAAGGTGATGGTGTTCTTGCGTATCATCTCGCAGTATTTCTTCTGACCGAGGGTCTTGGGGCGTATCGGCTTGCCCGCGTAGCTTACGCACACGCAGTCCGAGGAGATGGTGTCCGCCTGGGATTCCGTGCCGTCGTTCACGAGGGATATCACGTAGCGCACGTTCTGGTCGTTTATCGGGTCGCCTTTGAAATACATCTTCGAGAGGGACTCCAGACAGCGCTTCGCGGCGTTCACGGAATTTTCGTCCGCACCGGTTATTTTCACGTCGCTTCCGCGGCTGAAAACCGTCACGCCGAACGCCTTCTGTATTGTGTTCACATTGCAGTCAAGATCGCCGAACAGCGCGTGGAGCTGCTCAATGCTTTCCATTGTGAGTGATGCTTCTGACATATTGCGCCTTTCCTGAGTTGAGATTAGGCATAGTGCCTGAAATTATTATACACCGTTGCGGGCGGCTTGTCAATTACTTTCTCCAAGAAGCCGCAGCGCGTTTCGACACAGTATGTTCTCCTGCTCTTCGGCGGTCAGTGGGAGCTTCCGGAAGCGCTCCAGCTCGTCGTCCGCGCCCCACATGGGGTAGTCGGTGCCGAACATAACGCGCTTTGCGCCGATTTTCCTGATAAGTTCCGCCGCGTGCTCCGGGGCGAGGGCGTACAGGCTGCTGGAGAGGTCGGCGTAGATGACGCCTCCGGAGAACAGCTCGGCGGCTTCGTCCCACTTAGTCCAGCCGGCGAGGTGAGCGCCGATTATCGTGAGCTTCGGGAAGCGCTTCATGACGTTGTACAGCCGCTTCGGCGAGGAATAATCGTAACGCGCGTCCCCGCAGTGGAAGAGTATCGGAAGCCTGCCCTCGGCGGCTTCGTAGATCGGGAACGCCTTCGGGTCGTCGATGTTGAACCGCTGAAAGTCGGAGTGCAGCTTTATTCCGCGCAGCCCGAGCGAGATGATGCGCTCGGTTTCGCCGGCGATGTCGGGGAAATCCGGGTGGAGCGCTCCGAATCCGATGAGCTGCTCCGGGTGGAGGCGTACCTGCTCCGAGATGAAATTGTTGATGTTGCGGACCTGCTCGGGTACAGTCGCCACCGACTGCACTATCGCCCTGTCGACGCCGGCTTTGCGGTTTATCTCGAGAAGCTGCCCGACCGAGCCGTCGAACCTCACCGGGATATCGTAGAAGCTGCTGATGCCGTCGGCGGCGCGGGAAGCTATCTTGTCCGGGAATATGTGTGCGTGTGCGTCTATTATCATTTTTGTGTGCTCCTTACATTATGAACTTGCAAATCATATTATATCACCGGAAAGCCGAAAAGTCCAGACTTATGCTTGACAACTGCGGAAAAATGTGCTATATTAATGTTGATATCTTCCGCACCGGAAGCCGCTTTGCGCCTGACGGGACGGACAATGCTGACTTCTGCTGCCGAAATCCCGCAGGGCTTGAGGCAAAAGGCTGGATTCCCCGGTTTCCGGGGGAGTTTTTCATGCGCCTTTCCCGCAGAGGGAGAGGTCTTTTTTGTATGGAGGGATACTATGCAGGACGAAACGCGCGTGGCGGTGATCTCGATGATAATCGACAACGAGGAAAGCGCCGCGTCAATAAATGCGCTGCTCCACGACTGCCGGGAGTACATCATCGGCAGAATGGGAATCCCCTACCGTGAAAAGGGTCTGAATATAATCAACGTTGTCCTTGACGCCCCGATGGACGCCGTATCGGCTCTGTCCGGAAAGCTGGGTAGGCTCCCGGGAGTGACTGCGAAGGCGGTCTACTCGAAGCTCCCCGCCGCGGAAACAAAGAAAGGACAGGAATCATGAGTATCACAAGTAAAATTAGATCGGCGCTTGCCGCAGTCCTCTGCATGGGAATGCTGACCGCCTGCCAGAGCGCTCCCCAGGTCAGCGCACCTGAAAGCGATTCTTACGCGGCGGAGAGCGCCTCTGCGGCTGACAGCTCCACCAGCGCGGAGCCTACAGCCCAGGCGGAGACGACCGCCGAGCCTGAAAATTCCACAGCGCCCTCCGCAGGGTCTGAGGAGGAAACTCCCGATGTAGTCCGCATTGCGGCGCTGAAGGGACCCACCGCGATGGGAATGATCAAGCTGATGGACGACGAGAGCGAAAACAGCGCCTGCGAATTCACCATCGCCGGAGCCGCAGACGAGCTTACCCCCGCAATAATACAGGGTAACGTTGACATCGCGTGCGTACCTGCAAACCTGGCTTCCGTGCTTTACAACAAGACGGAGGGCGGCGTGAAGGTGCTTGCGGTCAACACGCTGGGAGTGCTCTACATAGTTGAGAACGGCGAGCCGACCATCGCGGAAATCTCCGACCTGAAGGGCAGGACTATCTACGCAAGCGGCAAGGGCGCGACTCCGGAGTACGCGCTGAACTACCTGCTGACCCAGAACGGCATAGACCCGGAGAAGGACGTCACGATAGAGTGGAAAACCGAGCACGCCGAGTGCCTGACCGCGCTGATGAACGACCCGGGAAGCGCCGCAATGCTCCCACAGCCGTTCGTTACCACCGCGCAGACCAAGAACGAAAACGTGAACGTAGTGGTTGACATGAACCAGGCATGGGCGGAGCTTAACAACGGAAGCGCGCTTATAACCGGCGTAGTAATCGCGCGCAGCGAGTTTGCAGAGCAGTATCCCGGCGCTGTGGACGGATTCCTTGACGGCTACGGCGAGTCAGTGAAGTACGTCAACTCGAACGTTTCAGCTGCTGCGGAGCTTATCGGGAAATACGACATAGTTCCAGCGGCGGTCGCTGAGAAGGCTCTTCCGAAGTGCAACATCGTGTTCATTACCGGCGGCGAGATGAAGGAGAAGCTTTCCGGCTATCTCGGCGTGCTGTTTGACAGCGCTCCCGCCGCGGTCGGAGGCGCGCTCCCCGGGGACGATTTCTATTACGGCGCGTAAATAATTATGAGCCTGCCGCACCCGACAGGCTCTTTTATTAAGGAGGGACAGCATGAAAAAACGGCTTATCGCTGCGGTTTGCGTGCTTTTCTGGCTTGCTGTCTGGCAGGTCGGCGCAATGCTTCTCGGGCAGGAATTGCTTCTTGTGTCCCCGGTGCGCGCGGCGGGCAGGCTTCTGGAGCTTATTCCGACGGAGGGCTTCCTGCGGAGCGTGGCTTTTTCCTCCGGACGGATACTCGGCGGCTTCGGGCTGGGGCTGACCTGCGGCACTCTGCTGGCGCTCCTCGCGGGGAAATTCCGCTTTGTGCGGACGCTCCTCGCGCCGCTTGTCGCCGCCGTGAAAGCCGTTCCGGTGGCGAGTATCACGGTTCTTGCGCTGGTGTGGGTCAGCTCCCGGAATCTTTCGGTGCTGGTGACGTTCCTCATCGCGCTTCCGGTGGTGTATTCAAACATGCTGGAGAGCCTCGGCAGCATGGACCCGAAACTCACTGAAATGGCGGAACTATACCACATTTCCGGGTGGAAGCGGTTCGCCGGGGTGTATCTCTCGCAGCTCCTGCCGGGATTCTGCTCGGCGGCGAAGCTTGCCATCGGTCTGAGCTGGAAGAGCGGCGCGGCCGCGGAGGTCATCGGGATACCATCCGGCTCCATCGGTGAGAAGCTCTACGAAGCGAAAGTGTACCTCGAGACCGCCGACCTATTCGCGTGGACCATCGCCGTGATACTCCTGAGCTGGCTCAGCGAGAAGCTGTTTCTGTTCCTCGTGGGGCTTGCGGTGCGGGCGGTTTCCGGGAAGAACGCGTTCCGCTGCAGCAAGCTGCGGGAGCCTGACAACTCCCCGGCGCGGCTCCGCGCGGAGGGCGTAACAAAGCGGTTCGGCGGGATTTCGGCGCTTGATGGGTTCAGCGTGGAATTCCAGCCGGGGAGTACTACGGCGGTGATGGGAGCCTCCGGCTGCGGAAAGACCACGCTGCTGCGGATAATTTCCGGGCTGCTCCCGCCGGACTGCGGAACGGTGTACGGTCAGGAGGGAACGCGGTTCTCGGCGGTATTCCAGGAGGACAGGCTGTGCGGGAATCTTACCGCGGCGGCGAACGTCCGGCTGGTATGCGGGGAGTTCCGCAGCGCCGGGGAGATATCGGAGGCGTTCGCGGCGGTGGGGCTTTCCGGCTGCGAAAACAGACTCGCGGTGGAGCTTTCCGGCGGAATGAAGCGTAGGGTCGCGCTAGTGAGGGCGCTGCTCGCAGAGGGCGGAGCGGTCCTGCTGGACGAGCCGTTCAAGGGGTTGGACGAATCCACGAAGCGGCAGGCCGTGGAGTTCAGCCGGGAAATGCTGCGCGGCAGGACGGCAGTGCTGGTGACTCACGACCGTACCGAGGCGGAGGCGCTCGCAGATGAAGTGATCGAACTTTAGAATAAACAGCCGGTCAGACGACCGGCTGTTCTGTTATACGGGGATTGCGATATTAAGCGCTCCGGGAACGACTTCAATCTCGGCGGTGGTGTACTGACCGCCGTCCTCGCCGTCAAGCGTCCAGCGGAACGGCTTCTGGCAGGAGACCCTGAGCCGTGCGGATTTGAACGAAACTATCATGTCTGTGTCAGTGTCGTGGGTCAGCATGAAGCGGTTCAGCTCGTCGAGGTCGGCGAGGTTCTTCGGGGATTTCACGAACATGCAGTCGAGCATGCCGTCAGTGAGCGAGGCTCCGTCCGGGACGAGGTTTTTCATGCCGCCGACGGAGTGCGTGTTTCCAATCATGCAGTAGATGAAATCGTCCTCGATAACGCCGTGCTCCCAGGTGATCCTGACCCTGCCGGAGTTCTCCTTGAGATAGCGCGGCTCGAAGGACTTCAGCCCCTGGAGGAAGTACGCGAACGAGCCTAGCACGTTCTTGGTTTTCTGCGGGGTCACGTAGCTTACGTCGGTGAACCACCCGAACGCGGAGATGTACGCGAAATAGCCGCCGTTGAAGCGCCCGAGGTCCACCGGCTGGAAGTGCTCCTGCATTATCATGGCGGCGCATTTCTGCATGTCCTTCGGGATATTCAGCGAGGACGCGAAGTCGTTGACCGTTCCCGACGGTATGTACCCGCACGGGCAGTCGACCTTTCCGGCGGACATTCCGTAGGCAAGCTCGTGGAGCATTCCGTCGCCGCCGCTGCTTACGATAAGGTCGAAATCACGGCCGCGCTGTGATATGAAATCAATGGCGTCCCCGGCGTAGCAGGTCGGGTGCACCATAACGTCGTAGCCGCCTGTGGTGAACGTACTGATTATATCCGAAAGCGCCGCCTTGACCGCGCCTTTCCCCGAGTTGGGATTGTATGTAAAAAGTAGTTTTTTCATGTATGCTCCGCCTTTCACGTGTGTTCCAGTATTTGTATTATAACAGATTCCCGGGCGGCTGTCAATATGGCTGCGCTGGAGTTCAACAAATTTCCGAAAATCGCGGCGCAAATGGCTGCAACTTTATTAAAATACTACCTTGCAATTTGTGCTGCCTTGTGATAGAATAGTATAGTAAAAAACTGCGCCGTCCGGGCGCATGGGAACGGAGAAAAACAATGGAACCACACGATTACAAAGTCACAAAGATAGAGGGCGAATACGCGACCCTTACCGACATAAACACCGGCGACGAGCTTTTCATCGCACTCTTCCTGCTGCCCGACGGAATTGATATTGGAACGCAGCTCCACTATGAGAACCTATGCTATGAGATAACGGAGGAATGACATGCTTATTATGCTCGCCGTTGTCGCGTGCTACACGATATGTTCGCTGAGCGACAAGTACGCGGTCTCTAAGCTGAAAATGAACGGCAGTACGCTGACGTTCATAATGGCGGCCGCCACCGCGTTTTTCATGCTTGCGTACCTGCCGTTCGACAGCCGGTATTTCGACGGGAGTCTCACGGCGTACCTCGCGATACTTCTGATGGCGGCGTCGAAATTTCTGGAATTCCAGCTTGCGGCGGTGGTGCTGAAGGAAATGTCCGCGTTCGAGCTGAAAGCGTGGCTGGGGCTGACCGTGTTCCTTTCCTACGGAACTGACCTGATACTTGGAAGCGCGGCGCTCGGCGCAGTCACTGCCTGGAAGTTCGGGTTCATCGCCGTGACTGCGGCGGGACTGTTCATGATAGCCCGCTCCGACAAGTCCGGAGGGAAGATAAATTACGCGAAGATAGCGCTTCCGCTGGCGGGGTACCTGCTGTGCAAGTTCGGATACGGGCTGATAGTCACGTTTACTAAGAACAGCATTTCGCCGAGCTTCTCGCTGTTTTTCGCGCTGGTTATCCTCGCCGCCGGACTTGCTCCGGCGGTTCACCCGATACGCCTTTGCAGGGAGCAGCCTAAAGGCGTCCTCGTCGTGGGGCTTACCAAAATTCCAAACGTGATAGGGCTGGTTCTTGAAAACATTGTAGCGCAGCAGAGCATGGCGAATTATTCGTTCATACAGCCGATGATACTTGCGGTGCTGTTCTTCATCGGCGTTATCAGGAAAGAGGACTGCACAAAGCTGAACATAATAGGCGGTATCATATGTATCGCCGGAGTGCTGGGATTCCAGCTCATAGGAAATATTATACAGACATAAAACAGGTGATAGAATGAAAGAACTTACTTCGGGAAAACCTATAAAGCTGATAATCGGCTTTGCGCTTCCGGTGCTTCTGGGACTTGCATTCCAGCAGGCGTACACGCTTACGGATACCATAATCATCGGCAGACAGCTCGGCAAGAACTCGCTTGCCGCCGTCGGCTCTACCGCTTCGGTGGTGTCGCTGATGTTCAACATTATTAACGGACTCGTTACCGGCTTCGCGATAGTCATTGCGAAGAACTTCGGCGCCGGAGACCACGACGAAATGCGCCGTTCCATCGCCCGCACGATCACATTTTCGGCGGCGGCGACTGCGCTCATAATCGCGGGTATCTCGATTTTTATTGACCCGCTTCTTCATGCGCTGGACACCCCGGCGGGTATTTTCGGCGAAGCCCGGACCTATCTCATGATAGTCTGCTTCGGGCTGGTCGCCACGCTGTTTTACAACCTTGAATCCGCGATACTCCGCGCAGTCGGCGACAGCGTTATTCCGCTTGTTATCCTGATCATTTCTACGATCCTCAACATCGTGCTGGATATCGTGATGGTAGTGGTATTTCCGCTCGGAGTTGCCGGAGCGGCTCTCGCTACGGTCATCGCGCAGTTTATCTCCGCTGTCGTGTGCCTTATCTACCTGATAAAGAAGCGCGCGTTCCTGATGGTAAAGCCCCGGGATTTCAAGTTCACGGCTTCCTCTACTGCGGAGCTTCTCAGCGCGGGCTGCGGCATGGCGCTGATGTACTCCATCGTGGACATCGGCTCTATTGTGCTCCAGAACGGCATAAACGGCTTCGGCGAGGATATTATCGCGGCTCACACGGCGGCGCGTAAGATATTCAGCCTGACTATCATGCCGTTCTCCGCGCTGAGTGCGACCCTCGTGACCTACGCCAGCCAGAACCGCGGCGCCGGGAAGTACTCCCGAATAGGAAAGGGCGTACGCGACGGGCTGCTGCTGGGATTCGCCTGCGCGGCGTTCGACGTGCTGCTCGTGTACACTCTCGGCCACGCAATGGTGGGAATTATCCTGCCCGACGTAGCTTCCTATGTTGAGGATACGGCGGTGCTGTACCTCCGGGTGAACGTCCCGTTTTACTTCTTCCTGACCGTCCTGCTGGAGCTGCGGAGTACGCTCCAGGGACTCGGGCACAGCGTTATACCGATAGTTGCGAGTATCATCGAGCTTGTGTGGAAGATATGCACCGTCGCATTCATGATACCCTGGCTTGAATACATGGGCGTTATAGTATCCGAGCCTATAATCTGGACTTTATGCGCAATAGTGATAGGCATTATTGCGCTGATGACCCTGCGCCGCCTTCCGAAGGACGACGCCGTGCAAATGAAAGGAGCAGCAGATGATAAACGAGCTGGCTGACCGAATAGTCGACAATGTGTCCCTGGCGGTGAAGGGCAAGCGCCGGGAGCTGCGCGTGATATGCGCGGCGATGCTCGCGGGAGGACACGTCCTGCTTGAGGACGTCCCCGGCACCGGAAAGACCCTGCTTGCAAGGACGCTTGCAAAGTCAGTCGACGCGGGATTCCGCAGGATACAGTTCACCCCCGACCTGCTGCCGTCCGACATCACCGGAATTAACTTTTTCAACATGAAGCAGCAGGAGTTCCAGCTTCGCAAGGGACCCGTGTTCTCAAATATAATCCTGGCTGACGAGATAAACCGCGCAACTCCGCGTACGCAGTCCGCGATGCTGGAATGCATGGAGGAGCGCCAGACCACAATAGACGGCGAGACCTACCCGATGGAGCGTCCGTTTTTCGTTATCGCAACGCAGAATCCCGTGGAGATACAGGGAACCTACCCCCTGCCGGAAGCGCAGCTAGACCGTTTCATGATACGCCTGGCGCTGGGCTATCCCGAGCGCTCCGAGGAAATCGCGGTAATAGGCGGAGCGGCGGCGCATGAGATAAGCGCAGTCTGCACGGCGGAGGAAATAGTTAAGGCACAGCAGGAGATAGATTCCTGCAAGGCGGGGGAGGCCGTCTGCACCTACATCGCGGACATCGCCGCGGCGACCCGCAGGCACGGCAGCGTAAAGCTGGGGCTTTCCACCCGCGGAGCTGTCGCGCTGAAACGTATGGCGTGCGCGCTCGCGATGGCGTCCGGGCGGGACTACGCGATGCCGCAGGACGTTATCGAGGCGGCTCCGTACGTAGTCAAGCACCGCCTCATCTGCCGCGGATATTCCGGAGCGGCAGGCGGCGCCGAGGCCACCGCCGACGAGGTCCTGCGCCAGGTACTGGACAGCGTTCCTGTTCCCACCGAAGGCTGATGGAACTTGCTGCAATGGCGCTGATACTGACCGCCGTGCTGGTGGGGCAGTATTTTATCTACAAGCGCTTCGGACTTAAAGAACTCAGCTACACTCTTACGATACGCCGCCGCAGCGACGGGAAATCCGACAGCGGCATTGTGGAAGCGTTCGAGGGCGAGGAGCTGGAGTTCATCGAGGAGATAGACAACGCGAAGCCGCTTCCGCTCCCCTGGGTGCGCTCGGAAATAAGCTGCTCCAGGTGGCTCAGCTTCTACGGCGGGGACGCCGCGTCAAAGGACGGCGCGCAGAAGGGGCTGATCTCCGGAATATTCACGCTGCGCGGTCGGCAGAAGTGCCGCAGGACATGGCGGGTACGCTGCGAGAAGCGCGGAATGTTCACGGTGGAGGATATCTCGCTGACGGTCAGCGACCTTTTCGGGCTGGTGAGGTCGGCGAGGGTAATAAAGCTGAACCAGCAGGTGCGGGTGCTCCCCGTGCCGGCTGACATCGAAGCCGGGGGAATGTCCAGCGATGTTTTCATCGGCGATATCCCGGTGCGGAGGTTCGTCCTGCCCGACCCATTCGTGATAAGCGGCGCGCGGGAGTACACCGGCAGGGAGCCGATGAACCGCATACACTGGGCGCAGAGCGCGCGCACCGGTTCGCTGATGGTCTACAACAACGAGTACACCACCGAGAGAAGGGTGCTCATTCTGCTGAACGTCCAGCGGAACTTTCACGGTGAGCGTCAGGAGATAAGCGTTCCTACGCTGGAGGCTCTGATAAAGGGCGCGGCGTTCATGCTCGACTGGTGCATGAAAACCCACACGCAGTGTGCGCTGACGGCGAACTCCCCGCAGCCGCTGAAACCGGAATGCGGCGAGGGCTACGGCCATACGATAAAGCAGCTCCGCAGCCTTGCAGAGCTTGAGACCTCATGCGGCGAGCACATCGACGACTTCATTACCGGGCTGCGGTTCAATGGGTACACGGACGTGGTGTTCATCAGCAGTTTCCTTGATGAAAAGTGCTACGAGACGCTTCACGCGCTGTCTGAAAACGGCAGGAGCGTTTCGGTATTCTCAACTGACATTGAACAGACGGATCTGTGCGAAGTCTGGCATATTCCCAGACCGCATATCAGATAATGGACTAATGGGCGAAAGGCGGTGCGGCGTTGCATAAGAAGCTGCTTATGGTGCTGGCGGTGTTGTGCCAGTTCCTGGTGCTGTTCCCGTTTCTCGTGATGAGCGAGGGGATAGGCTTCGGCGAGTTCGTCTGGTGGCACTACGCCGCGATGTACGCCGCGGCGGCGGGATTCTGGGCGGTCGGGAGGCTGCTGCGCGGCTGGGCTTCCGGTGCCGGACTCTCCAAGCGCGGACGCGGCTGGGCGGTTTTCCTTTCGAGGGTCGGATTTGTTGTCCCGGGCGCGGCGTTCTGCGTAGTCTGCGGGCTGATGGGGCTGCATTCCGGGCTTTATCTGTACCTGCTTCCGGGCTGCATTGCCGCGTATTACGGCGGCTCGCTTTCGGTCGGCAGGGACTACAGCGAGGTGTTCTCCCGCGGGTGGTTCGGGGTGTATTTCGTCGCGGCGGTTATCGCGGCGGTGCTTCTGAGCTTCACGCATAACGACTTCATCTGCTCGGCGGGAATGAACCAGCTCTGCGTTTCTTTCGGAGCGCTTATAATCGGCGCGGCGGTGCTCACTAACCAGACCAACATTGACGTCCAGACCCGGCAACGTGCTGGCGGGCGCGCCGTCCTTCCGGCGGGAGTCCGTAGGAGCAACGCGCTGATGATAGCCGTGGTCGGCGCTGTGATACTTGCGCTGTTCCTTTTCGCGAAGCCGTTCGGGAACGCCATGCTGGAGTGTATAAAGGCAGTGGTGAGGTTCCTGCTTTCACTGCTGAACCGCGGCAGGGCGGACGTCGACGACGACAACGAGCTTGCCGAGAATACCTCCGACGTGATAGACTACACCACCAACGAGAACCCCTACGCCGACCTGCTGATGTTCCTTCTGGCGGCGGGTATCGTGTTCCTTGTCGTGAAGTTCCGCAGGCAGATATGGGGCTTTATCCGGGAGATATTCGCGCCGCTGTTCAAGGAGCCGGTCAGGGAGGAACCCGCGCCGTTTTTCGACGAGGTGTCGTCATCAGGGGACGCGAAGTACGCTTCCAGAAGCTCCGCCAGAACCGAGCGCGAGCTGCTGAAAAAATACCGCCGCGAAACCGACCCTGCGATGAAGTACCGCGAGGGCTACGAGCTGTTTCTTATGCGGCTGGGGAGGTCTGCGTTCCCGCAGCTCCCGACGGACACGACAACGCTTCACACCGACAAGGGCGGAAAGGCGTTCGGCGGGCGGGTGCCTGAGGAGGAGATCTCCGGAATGGTGCGCACCTACGACCGCGTGAGATACGGCGGGGAGATTCCGGATAACAATGAGCTTGAGCAGCTCGACAGGCTGCTTGACGATATACGCTGAAATAAATACAGGAGATTTCAAAATGACATTCAGAGAACTTCTTTCAGGCGATGGACATATACTTTTGGACGGAGCGATGGGCTCCGTGCTTCAGCAGCACGGGCTGAAGCTGGGCGGGCTTCCCGAGGAGCTAAACTTCACCGAGCCTGACCTTATCCGTTCAATACACCGTTCCTACATCGAAGCTGGCGCGCAGGGAATCTACGCGAACACCTTCGGCGCGAACCGCCATAAGCTGCAAAGCAGCAAGTACACCGTCGAGCAGATAGTAAAGCAGGGAATAAAGCTCGCGCGGGAAGCCGCAGAAGGTACCGACGTGCTCGTCGGGCTTGATATAGGCTCGCTGGGAAGAATGCTCCGCCCGACCGGAGACATGCCGGTCGATGAAGCGTACGATATGTTCCGCGAGGTAGTGACGGCGGGCAGGGAAGCGGACTTCATCGCCATTGAAACCATGACCGACCTTATGGAGATAAAGACCGCGCTCCTCGCCGCGAAGGAAAACACCGACCTTCCGGTTATCTGCACCATGTCGTTTGAGCAGAACATGCGTACCTTCACCGGGTGCAGCGCGGCGGCAATGGCGCTGACCCTTTCGGGGCTTGGCGCGGACGTCATCGGCATGAACTGCTCCCTCGGCCCGAAGGACGCGCTGCCCATCGTTGACGAGATACTGAAATGGAGCAGCGTTCCGGTGCTGATACGTCCGAATGCGGGACTCCCCGACCCGTCCACGAATCTGTACAACACCACGCCGGAGGAATACGCCGAGGTGATGGAGCAGATCGCGGCAAAGGGCGTAAAGGTGCTCGGCGGCTGCTGCGGAACCACCCCGGACTATATCCGGGAGGTAGCGAAGCGAATCAGGGGGAAGATCTGCGTAATGCCGCAGCCGGAGATCCCCGCAGCAGTGTGCAGCGCTTCCAGCGTTGTTACGATCGACACGGTGCGTATAATCGGCGAACGTATCAACCCCACCGGAAAGAAGCTTTTCAAGGAGGCGCTCAAGAAGCACGACCTCGACTACATCATGCGGCAGGCTCTGGAGCAGACCGGCGCAGGCGCTGAGATACTCGACGTCAACGTAGGTCTGCCGGATATCGACGAGAAGGAAATGATGCTCGCCGCAGTTAATGCGATACAGTCCGTGACGGACGCTCCGCTGCAAATCGACACCACGGAGCTTCCGGTGCTTGAAGCCGCGCTGCGTATCGTTTCCGGCAAGCCCATCGTGAACTCCGTCAACGGCGAGGACGAGAAGCTTGACACGGTGCTCCCGCTTGTGAAGAAGTACGGAGCCGCAGTAGTCGGTCTGACGCTTGATGAAAACGGCATTCCCAGGACCGCCGAGGAGCGCTTTGCGATAGCCGAGAAGATACTCCGCCGCGCGCAGGAGTACGGTATCCCCAAGCGCGACGTCTACATCGACTGCCTGACCCTGACCGCCTCCGCAGAACAGGACGGCGTAAAGGAAACTCTGAAAGCGCTCCGCATGGTAACTGAAAAGCTGGGGCTGAAAACGGTGCTCGGCGTGTCGAATATATCGTTCGGTCTGCCGAATCGCGAGCTTGTAAACTCGACCTTTATTTCGCTTGCAATGCAGTGCGGACTAACCCTCCCTATAATGAACCCGAACATAGCTTCAATGACCGGCGCGGTAAGAGCCTTCCGTCTGCTGAGCGGCTACGACCGACACGGCGCGGAGTTCATCGAGAGCTACGGCGCGGAGGTGAAGAAGCCCACGGCGGCGGTCCCCACTTCAGAAATGGACATCTCAGACGCGGTTGCCGCAGGCCTCAAGGCTGAGTGCGCGGCGGCGGCGGAGCGCATGCTGTCCTCCGGCATTGATCCGATGGAGATAATCAACGGCAAGCTGATACCGGCGCTGGACGCGGTAGGCTCAAAGTTTGAGAAGGGGACAATATTCCTGCCGCAGCTCATTCAGTCTGCGGGAGCTGCGCAAGCGGCGTTCGACGTCATCAAAAAGGCGATATCCGAGCGCGGCGGCAGCGGAGTATCCGCAGGCAGAGTGGTGCTCTGCACGGTAAAGGGCGATATCCACGACATCGGAAAGAACATCGTAAAGACCCTGCTCGAAAACTACGGCTTCGATGTTATCGACCTCGGAAAGGACGTTGACTACCAGGACGTTGTTGACGCTGCGATAAAGTACGATGTGCGCCTTGTAGGTCTGTCAGCGCTGATGACAACCACGCTCAAGAGCATGGAGAACACGATAAAGCTGCTGCACGAAAACAACGTGAACTGCAAGATAGTAGTCGGCGGCGCGGTGCTGACTCCGGATTACGCCGAAAAGATAGGCGCGGATTTCTACGCCCGCGACGCAAAGGAGACCGTAGATATTGCAAGAAAGGTCTACGGAGCGCAGGATTGATTCCCGAAATACAAGAAACCCCCGGGCGGAATGCCCGGGGGTTATTTGCATTGTGTCAGTATCAGCCGAGGATATCTGCCGCCTTTGTGTTGTCGGCGGTCACAGCGTAGTAAACAGTGTTGCCGTCCTGCTTTACGAAGCAGTCGTCGAACTTGTACATTTCATCGGGGGTGTAGTCCTTGTAAGTGGACTTCTGATTGTCAACGCGCTTTTCAAGGGCGGTCTTGATCTCGTCCGCTTTTTCTGCGGAGTCAGCGGTGAACACGCCGAACTCGTCAGGGTAAGCGCCGGAGCCGCAGATGTAAGCCGCGTAGTCGGAGATCCCGTCAGCGCTGAATCCAAAACGAACGTCGATGGTGTCGGTGTCAACAGCGACCATCTCGCCGCTGAAGGTGATGTTTGCAAGAACCGCGTCTGCCTTTTCAGCGGCAGTCTTGAGCTCAGCCTCGGCGGTGGAGGCGCTTTCAGAAGCGCTGGAGCTGGACTGCTCGGAAGCGGAGCTGTTTCCGTTGGAGCACCCGGTCAGGAGGAGCGCAGCCGCAAGAGCTGCAATTGCGATATTCTTTTTCATTGTGTTGTCCTTTCTATCAGATGATGTCCTCTATATATTTCAGAACGACTTTATAAGTCGCACCCTTGAAGTGCAGACCGTCGTTTTCTGCGTATTCATGCAGGAAGTAGCCGTTGTCGTCGGAAAGCAGCGCGTACAGGTCGATGTAGGTTACGCCCTTTTCGGAGGCAAGATCCCTGAGGTATTTGTTGAAGTCGCGTATCATCGAGTTGTCGATACCCGCGTTAGCGGCGGAGGAGCTGTCAGTTGTCACCGGAGTAACAGACAAGATGTAAACGGTGCTGTCCGGGCAGTTTGCCTGGAGCTTCTCAACGAGAGTGCGGTAGCTTTCCTCCATTGAAGCGGCGGCAGTGATTCCGTTGGAGCCGAGCATTATGAAGATACGCTTGGGCTGCATTGTCACTGCGTAGTTGTAGGCGGAGTCGGTCACGCCGTTGCCGAGGTCGATGGCGTTGTTGAGCGCCTTGTAGGGGGTGTACCCGACTGCGGCGGCAACGTTCTTAGGATCAAGCACGCCGTAGAGCGAGAATCCGGTGGAGATACTGTCGCCGATGAACAGGTCGTCAGCGAAGAAGGTCTTGTCGTAGTCTTCCGACAGGGAACTGGTGGAATCAGGCTCGGAATCGGCGGGGGCGGAGGACTCGTCAGGCGTGGAGTTTTCCTCGGGCGCGGAGGTCGTGGTGACCGCCGGAGATGAAACCGGAGCGTGCTTTGAGGAAGCCTCAGGCTCGGGAGTTTCCTGGATATAGCGCTGAGTGTAGCTCAGAATTATATCGTAGGTCGGAGCGGAGATGTGCATGCCGTCGTATTCGTTGTAGTCGGAGCGGAGCGCGCCGGCGTTGTCCGTCATCTTTGAGAAGATGTCAAGATATACAACGCCAAGTTCGCCGCACATACCCCTGAGATACTCGTTGAAGGATATAACGTTTGAATTGTCTACGCCAATGCTTGCCGCCGCAGAGCTGTTCTCAGTGAGCGGCGTGATGGAGTAGAGATAGATCACGGCGTTCGGGCAGGCGGATTCCAGCTTCTCAACCAGGGTGCGGAAGCTTCCCTCCATTGCGATCGGGGAGTTCAGCCCGTTGAAGCCCATCATCAGGAATATGCGCTCCGGCTGCATTTTTTCAGCATAGGAAAGCGCGGAGCCGGTGCTTCCGTCAGCGAGGGCGATATCTTCCGCATGAGCCTTGTACGGGGTCATGCTGACGCTTGCTGCGACGTTCTCGGCGTTCAGCTTGGAATAGTCGTTGAATCCGGTTGCGATACTGTCGCCGATGAAAAGATCCTTTGCGAAGAATTCGCGGCTGTAGTCGGAGGAGCCGAAATCAACATCGCTGACCTGCGGTTCCTCGGTGGGTTCTTCCGTAGGCTCGGGCGCAGGCGTCGTCACCGCCGGAGTGGTTTCCTCGGGCTTGCTTTCTTCGCCGCCGCGTACGTTCAGCAGGATAATCAGCGCCGTAACCACCGCAATAAGAGCCACGGACAGCACGATCAGCATTATCCCGCTGCGTGAGAGACCGCCTTTTTTCACGGGGCGGCCGGGAATTTTCTTGTTTTTCTGCATTTTATTTTCTCCAATTATTATCTGTAGGTAACCTCTAAAAACCTCCTTCACAACCTTGAAATACATACAGTATTACTGCGGTTTGACGCCTAGCATCTGATATAAGTCATGTACGAAATCTGCTCGTGTCCCGGTTTTTAGAGGTTACCTGTATTTATTCTGTCAGACCCGCCAGCAGGAAAACCGCCGGGGAGTTCCAGTATATTGTAACTTCGTTGAGGGAGTAGCACTCCATGTTGTCCGAGAAGCACTTCATCGGGGGAGTTCCCTTCGGAATGAGCGCCCTGGCGAACTTGTCGTCGAGGTGGCTGTTCGCGCCGCCGCTGACCAGTCCGGGAATGCATTCCTCTACCTTGTCAGCGTGGGCGGGGCGGTGGTGCGGGTAATTCACGCACAGGCTGCCGGTTCCTGTGATGTAGCTGTATCCGGTGGCGTTAACGCCGAGAATGTAGTCGAGCTGCATTGCGGCGTACTTCCGGAAATGCGGGTCGCCGTTGATGGAGCGTTTTTCGAGGTAGTCCGCGATGAGGAACGTCATGCCGTTTGTGAGCACGGTCATGTTGCTTCCCCAGTTGTACTGGTCGGGTTTCAGCGAAACTCCCCAGCCGTTTGAATCGCAGACCTTGGCAAGTTCCTCGGCTTTCGCAAGGAACGCGGATCTCATCTTTGACAGCACTGCGGCGTTCCCACGGTTGTGGAGCAGCAGAGCCAGCGAGCCGAATCCTCCGACCGAAGCGAATCCCAGCGAAGTAAGGCTGAAATTTTCGTTCAGCAGGTTCAGCAGTCTGGCGTAGTACATTTCGTTGTCGAAAATCGCGAACAGCTCCGCGGCCGCCCAGAAGCGGTTGTCGCGGTCGTTGCGCTCGCCGTAAACGCCGGTCTCGCAGCCCTCGGGGTTGTCGAATCCGATGAATCCCGGGTACTTTTCAAGCCATTCGTAGGCGGCGCAGGAGCTTTTCAGCAGCCTGCCGGAGAACGCCTTGTCGAACTCGCGGTAGATCCCGGAAGCCAGCGCGGTGACAGCCGCAAAGTCGGCGGTAGCGCTGGAGGAGACCGGAAGCACGTACATTTGTTCGCGGTCGTCCTCGGGCATTACGAAGGCGGCGTGCTTCGCGGTGGTAGCTTTGTGCCAGACCGCGCCGTCGAATCGCTGCATTTTCAGGAGCCACTCAAGCTCCCAGCGGCACTCTATAAGTATGTCCGGCATATTTGAGGGCTTGCCGGGAATATTCAGATCCTGCCTGCGGAACGCTTCCGGGAACATCTTCCACGCATAGAGAAGGTGAGCCAGTGCGGCGGCGGCAGCGGTGACGTACTTGCCGTAGTCCCCGGCGTCGTGCCAGCCTCCGGTAACGTCGAGCTTAACGGAGTGATCCTCCCAAAGCACCGCAGGCGCGGAGTGACACTTTTCGTGCGTCCACATTCCGGCGTATTTCTCCTCGAGGGCGCAGCCGCAGCGCTGGAAGTAGAACGCTTTCATGCAGTCGTCGAAGCAATTCTTGTAGACGTCCTCGCCGATACGGAATACCGGCGAGAAATCAGTCCCGCTTATAATGCGGTAAGTCCCGGGGGCGGTCAGGCGGCTGAAATCCGCCTTGAACAGCGTTTCGCCGGAGGCTTCGTCAGCCCCCGCCGGGACAGGAACTCCCGAGAAGCAGATGCTCCCTGTTTCGTTGATCACCGAGTAATAACCCGCAGGGAATGTGAAAACCGCAGTCTTTTCCGCGGTGGGAAGGTAGCCCGCCTGGTCGACGAATATCCGGAAGGAGGTTTCCAGCCTTTCAGGACGGGGGCTTTCTATATCAGCATTGTTCATTTGCAATACCTCATGTGTTGTTCTTTGCCCGGATCTGGGGTGATTTTTATGTGCCGGGCGTATGTCAATACACAATTATTCTACCACAATGCCCGGAATAAGTCAATAGAAAATTACTTATTTATATGTAAATTCTGGTATAGACGCATTCCAGAAAAAATATATCAAAAAAGGGCTGCAACTTAATGCAGCCCTCAGTGAATTTGTTATAGCTCAAATCTCAACGAATGCAGCGGTGCAGCCGTCGACCTTAACGGTACCGCCGGCGACTTCAGCCTTGCCGCCGACCGTGTAAACCAGCTTTCCGGGAAGTCCGCCGACCTCAGCCTTTTCAGCGGAGGGGTTGATTATCACGGCGATCGTCTGGGAACCGTCGGAGCGCTTGTAAACCATCGGGTAGCCATCGGAGATGAACTCGATGGAGCCGCGGCTTTGCAGCGCGGGGTTAGCCTGCCGGAACTCGATGAGCTTCTTGACCTCGCTGCGCAGGGAAGCCGGGTCGCTGCTCTGGGTCTCGGCGTCGGGACGATCAGCGGCGGGATCCTGTGGAATGTACAGCATTTCAGTCGGAGCGGTGGAGAATCCTGCGTTCAGTCCCTTATTCCACTGCATGGGGGAGCGGGAACCGGTTCTGCCGTAGCCTCCCTCGATGGAGGTCAGGTTCTCGACGTAGCGCATGCCGATCTCATCGCCGTAGTAGATGAACGGAGCGCCGGGCATCGAAAGCAGGAACGCGAAGGCAACGCGGAGCTCGTCAACATCAAGGGTGCGTGCAAGTCTGTCCATGTCGTGGTTGCCGGAGGGAATGCAGATCAGACCCTTTCCGTCGGTCTTGGCGCAGTTTGCCTTGTAAGCCTCGATGAACTCCTTAGCGGAACCCTTTGCACGCTTGGAGAAATACGGCTCGTCGCAGCGGAACAGGTCGTTGTAGTGGGAGGGTCCGAAGTGCAGCAGGAAGTCCATGTGGAAGCCGCCGATGAGAGATTTGTCCGGTTCGCCCCATTCGCTGACCATAGCGGCGTCCGGGAACTCCTTATTAAGGAACTCGCGGATATTCTGCCACAGCGCAATGGTACCCTTGCCGTCCTCGTCGTGCTTAACAAGGGAGCCAGCCATGTCAACGCGGAATCCGTCGCAGCCCATTGCAAGCCAGAATCTCATTATGTCCTTGAGAGCCTCGCGGGTGGCTATCGGACCGGGAGCGTCCATCGGCTGCTGCCAGTCGCGGTCAGGCTTGTAGAAGCCGTAGTTCAGCGCGGGCTGGTGGGAGAAGAAGTTGACAGCGCAGGAGCCGTCGCGGTCGGAGATACCGCGGATACAGCCCATTCCCTCGGGTGATTCCCAGATGCTGTTAGTCCAGACGTAGCGGTCGGTGAACTCGTTGCGCCCTGCCTTCATGGATTCCTTGAACCATTTGTGGGTAACTGCGGTGTGACCCGGCACGAGGTCTAGCAGCACATGCATTCCGCGTGCGTGCGCCTCGGAGAATACCCGGGCGAGATCTTCGTTCGTGCCGTAGCGCGGAGCGGCGGTGTAGTAGTCCTCCACGTCGTAGCCTGCGTCGCCGAAGGGGGACTTGAAGCAGGGATTGATCCAGATGGCGTTGCAGCCGAGTTCCCTGATGTAGTCCAGCTTTTCGATTATACCGTTAAAATCGCCTATGCCGTCTGCGTTGGTGTCGTTGAAGGACTGGGGATATATTTCGTAAAATACTGCATTATTGAGCCATTCGGGCTGCTTTGTAATACTCATGATCGTTCTCCTTTGAATGTTTTATTACGGTGAAACCGTTCACACCTATAGTATAGCAGAAATTTCTAAAAAGTAAAGCGTCAAACCGTACAATAAAAAAGCGGGATTTTTGCGAAATTTCCGGTGATATAATTAAAGACGATAGATTTGTACGATTTTTCATGCTGTTTTTACTATCCTGTGCAAATCAGAATCCGCGCATCTTGAGCTTGTTTACGAGCTGCACGTAAAATTCCCGGACATCGAACCCCGGTATATTCTCGCGGTTGAGGTCGATCACATCCGCGTGGGTGATACCGCGCTTTCCCGTTGGGTGGAGCACTGTGAAATCCTCGCCCCAGGGCGCGGAGGTCAGCGCTACCAGACCGTCGTTGTCGCCGTCGTATTTTTTCACGATGGGGTAGGAGAGGTTCAGCGGAAACCGCCCGCTCTTTGAGCACCGCGCATGGGAGCCTACGCTCTGGTACATCACGCCGGGCGCGTCAGGCGTGTCCTGATCGAACTGCTCGCAGCGGCTGTTCGTGAGGTCGGTAACTGCCGCGAGGAAGTCCGGATTTGGGTCGCCGAGGCGCTTGAACGCGGAGTTGTAGATCTTTTCAACGCTTTTAACGAATTTCTCCGGCGCGGTGTTCAGAAGGTACTCCGCGAAAAGGCAGCCGTGGTGCGGAGTGTTTATCGTGGTCAGGGAAGCGACGTATTTATCAGAGCCGAGCTTCGAAATAGCGTATCTTGAGTCCAGACCGCCCTTGGAGTGCGCGATGATGTTCACCTTGCCGCAGCCGGTCTTTTGCACGAGCTGCTCGATTCGCTCGGCGAGTTCAGCGGCGCTGTCCTCCACGGAAGCCGCCGACTGCTGCTCGCCGTAGAATATCTCGGCTCCGTTGGCTTCAAGCTCCGCCGGGATACGCCCCCAGTAGTTCATCAGCCTGCTGTCCCGGAAGAACACCCCATGCACGAGCAGCAGCGGGTATTTCGTGCGGCATAGCTGGTCGTCGCGGCGGGACTTGTTGAGCAGAGCCTTTTCGGTCTCGAATGCGCATTCCCGGCGGGTTATGCGGTATATCAGCGCGAGCATTACAAGGTCGGCGGGCATCACCATGCCCAGCACTATACCCCACACGCGGTATTTCAGCCCTAGCTGTACCGACGTGCAGTAGACCTTTATTATACCGTTCCAGAAAATCACGAGTTCGGTGCAGAACAGCACGATTCCCTCCGAGACCGCCGTCAGCGTCGGAATAACGCTGCATACCGCCGCCCAAATCGTGTACGCTGCGATTCCCAGGCAGGCTATGCCGGTCACGAAAAACGCGAGTATCTGTTCGGTGCCGTCGGCGAGAATCCTGAGCCGGAAGGTGGGATATTTTTTCAGCTCCGGGAAAATGCAGTATACTATAAGATAGGTGAAAAACGCGGTGTAGACCAGAATGTACACCGGCAGCGGCGCTCCCGCAAAATACATCAGCAGCGGGCTTGAGATACCCGCGGTGATAAGCAGGAAATGAACTATCCTGACAACCATGTCTGTGTGACCTCCCAGTTTTGCACGAAGCCAGTCAGCGGCGGCTTCGGCTATGCGGTCGGAGTTTTCCGCCAGTGTTATGAGCCATGCGATAAATCTCATGCTTCCTCCTCCGGAATGCCGAAAACCGTTTGCAGCAGAGCCTTTCCGCTTTCCGTGCGGAATATCCTTTCGCAGGCGTTCCGGACTGCGTCCATTGAAGCGCCGTCCTCGAACAGGTTTACTACGAAATCCGCTTCAATGAGTATCTGAAGATCCCTGCCGTCGATTCCGGTATAGGTGTGGTGATGGCCTACCATGTAGCATATCCGCGCAATGTCGCCGGCGGGGAAGTCCAGCTCTTTCAGCATTTTTTCCGCCTCCGGAGGTCCCAGCCGCTCCTGGAGCTTTCCTCCGCACTCCCCGAACTGTGCTTCCGCGGGCTTGATGCCGATATCGTGGACGAGCGCGGCGCATTCCAGCAGGAACTGCTCTTGCTCTGGAAGCTGCTCCCGCAGCCCGATGTACCGTGAGAACGCGTGGACTTTTATAAAGTGCTGAATGCGCTTCGGGTCGCCTGTGTAGTACTCTATCATTTTTTCGGTGAGCTTCTGTATCATATAATTACCTCATAATCTGAACTCGCAGCCTGATTCTTTTGACAGTATTGTACCATAAATCACTGAATAAATCAACCATAAAAGGATAAAATAACACGAGAAAACGGCAGAAAGGGGATACAGATTTGTCTGAAAAAGTACACACATCAATACCGTCGGACACTCCGCTTGCGAAATCGCTCGACCGCAATCTTGTGATGCTGAAGGGAATAACCGGCGGCTCAAGCGATGTGATAATAAAGACCGGTACTCTGTGCGGGGCGCGCATTGCGGTGATAACCTGCGAGGGAATGGCAGACACGGACACGCTCGCGCAGCTCATCTACAAAAAGCTGAACGACGCCGGAAATTCCGAAAAGCTCCCGCCGGAGGAGATAATGTCGCGGCTGTTCGACGACTGGCTGATAGCCGCAGAGCAGCTTGACGTACTGAACATCGGCGACCTGGTGCTGAAAATGCAGAGCGGCTTTGCGATTGTCCTTGTGGACGGCACTTCCCGGGGTATCGCCATCGGTATCCAGGGGTACCCATCGCGCGGGGTGGACGAGCCTTCCGGGGAGCTGAACGTCCGGGGCAGCCGCGAGGGCTTCGTGGAGGTGATACGCCGCAACATGGCGCTGATACGCCGCCGCATAAAGTCTCCTACTCTGGTGTTCGAGATGATGGTGATAGGCGAGCGCACCAACACGGATATCTGCCTGTGCTACCTCAGCGACAAAGCGTCGCCGAAGCTTCTTGAGGACGTAAAGAAGCGGCTCAAAACCGTGAAGCTCAATACGATACTTGAGAGCGGCTATTTGCAGCCGTTTTTCGAGGGAAGCGGCGGCTGGTTCTTCTCGGAGTGCGGGACCTGCGAGCGCCCGGATTCCTTCGCGGCGAAGCTCTACGAAGGACGGATCGGGATACTCGTGGACGGCACTCCGTTCGCGCTGACCGTTCCGTACCTCTTTATAGAGAATTTCCAGACCCTGGACGACTACACTCAGAAGCCGTTCTACGCGCTGTTCATCAGAATTGTGCGTCTGGCGGCGTATTTCATAACGCTTTTCCTGCCGGGAGCCTACGTTGCGATAGCCTCCTACAGCCCGGAGCTGCTGCCGTCGTCGCTGCTGCTGAACCTCGCAGCCTCTGAGCAGGCGGCGCCTTTCTCGCTTATGGCGGAATGCCTGCTTATCCACTTTATGTACGAGATCCTCCGCGAGGCAGGGATACGCCTTCCGCGCCCGATAGGTCACGCTATAGGCGTTGTCGGCGGTATAGTTATCGGCGATATCACGGTCAACGCCGGACTGGTAGGCGCTCCGATGGTGCTGGTGGTGGCGCTGAGCGGACTTTGCAGCTTCGTTGTGCCAGCGCTTTACGAGCGCACCGTGATCCTGAGGTTTATCTATATCCTTGCCGGCGGCATTTTCGGGCTTTTCGGACTGCTGCTCGCGGCGGGCGTAATTATAATCAAGATGTGTTCGCTGAACACCTACGGCGTGCCATATATGGCGCCGATATCCCCGTATAATCCGAGAAGCTCCCGGGATATGCTGTTCCGCGCGGGCTGGAAGCGCCTCCAGAAGGGCGACGTCACGGTGCAGGGTATGAACGGCAGCGAACTTAGCGGAGGTCAGAATGCCTGAGATAAGTGAAAATTCGCATAAGATCAGCGCGGCGCAGCTATTCTGCATACTTCTGCTGATGAGAGTTTCCTCCGAGCTGGCGTATCCCTCAAATGGCGGCTTCGGCGGGAGCGGTCTGGCGGCGGCTCTCACAGCCGAGGCAGTGCGCTTCCTGATAGCCCTGCCGGTGCTTATCTACGCCTGCAAGGGCGGCGGATTCTACGCGGCGGTATGGCGTAAAAACCGCTTCCTGGGCTGGGTCACGGCGGTCGGAGCCGCGCTGCTACTGGCGGGGTTTGTTGTGCGCACTGCGGTGTACGCCTCCGGATTTGTGCGCAGGAATATGCTGCTGAAAACTCCGCAGCTCCTGATAGCGCTGCTGATGGCTGCGTTTGCGGTGTACGCCGCGGTGAAGGGCGGCGAGGCTCTCGCCCGGGCGGGAGTGCTGTTCCTGTGGGCGGCCGGGATCGTGACTGTACTGCTGATACTCGCGGATATCCCCTATATGGATTTCGGCAGGGAACTCCCGGAATGGAGCACTGCGCTGTTTCTGACCGACGTTGTCGAGCGTTTCTGCCGCAGCGGCGAGTATCTCGTATTCGCGGCGCTGCTGCCGTATGTCCGCAGCAGCAATAGCGCAGACCGGAAAAAGCTCGGAGCCGCAGGGTTCTGCTTTGCGGCGGCGGGGGCGGTCTGCTCCGCGCTGTTCTGTGTATTCTTCGGGGCGGTGCTCGGCGAGTACTACAGCATGGCTGATTACCCGATAGCCGCCGCCGGCTCACTTGCGGACGTCGTTTTGTTCAAGAGGCTTGACGGAGCTGCATGCGCGGTGTGGTCGATGGCTTCGGCGTTCAGAATGGGCGTGATGCTGTTTGCGGCGTGGTCGGTGATAGGAGAGGTGCTGAAATGCTCCCGCGGAGCTTCACAGCCCGCGCCCGGAAAGGAGAGCTGCGCATGAGAAAATTCCTGCTGCTGTTTGCCGGAGCGCTCACGCTGCTGCTGAGCGGCTGCTCCACGTCGGAAATAGGGGAACGCGCAATAATCCAGGCAGCCGCCGTAGACTACGACGGGGAATATATCGTGAGCGCGCTGCTGTTCAGCTCCGGCGGCGGGAGCGGCGAGCTTGTGAACGCCGCCGATGAGAACGTAATTAAAGTCACCGGGCGGGGAAGTACGTTTTCGGAGGCGGTCGACGATATCTCGCTTGTTGACGGCAAGGAGATATTCATGAGCGAGAACCGCCTGCTGATACTCGGAGCGGGGTTCGTGGAAACCGACTTCACTCCGGCGCTGGAAACGCTTTCCCGGGACATGCGCTGTTCGCTGAACATGCTGGTGTGCACCGCCGACGATCCCGAGATACTGACCGACCTTCATTTCAAGGAGGGTCTGACCGCCGCTGAGAAACCGGTCAGCATGATAGAGAATGCGTACAGCTCCGGCTCGTCGCCTCGGGCGTACCTGCTCGACCTGCTGAACGACGCGGCGGCGGGTCGAGAGACTCTGCTCCCGAGGTTCCGCGGAACGCAGAACGGCTACGGCATGACCGACGGCGACAGCGGCGAGACCGCAGAGCTGTACGGCTCGAGGTTTCTGAGCGGCGGAAGGCTCTCGGCTCCGCTGAATCCTGAGGAGACCGCCGGAGCGCTCCTGGTGACCGGGGAAAGCGACCGCACTCTGCTGAACTTCACGCATGCGGGCAGGGAGCTGGGATGCGAGGCATACTCCGTGAAGCTGACGGAGGAGGACGGCGGCTACGTGCTTTCCGCGAAGCTGCGCCGCCGTGACGGCTCCCGGCTTCCGGAGGAACTAAAGGACGCCGCTATGTCGGAACTATACAGTATCGTACGGGCGGGGCTTGACGCGCTCGGGTGACTTTTCAGGCACGGCGGACTCCGCGAGGGGCTGCCGTGCTTTTTGCAGTGCGGGTTCGTAGGATTCAATGTGCAAAATGCACAATTTAAGCTTGAAAAAAATATGTTATTTGTTGAAAATTTTGTTGAAAAACTCTTGACTTTTTTGCGAATCCGTGTTAAATTATATTTAGCACTCAGAGAGCTAGAGTGCTAAAGGCTTAGGAAGGTGGTCAGATTGGATACCAGATCAATGAAAATACTCGCGGCGATAGTCGATGAGTATATCAGAACAGGCGAGCCGGTAGGTTCAAAGGCGCTTGCCGAAAAACCGGACATCTCGGTTTCCTCTGCCACGATAAGAAATACGATGGCGGCGCTCGAGCAGGAGGGTTATCTCGATCACCCTCACACATCTGCCGGAAGGGTTCCGACATACAAGGGCTACAGGTTCTACATCGACAACCTTATGGATCCGATACCGCTGGATCAGGCGGATAAGGAGCAGATCGACGGGCTGCTTGAAAAAGCGGTCCACGACAGCAGCTCCTCGCCGGAGGAAGCGATAGTTGAAAGCGCTTCCGCAGCGCTCGCCGAGATCACGAAATGCGCGACGTACTCAACAAATCACGTTTCGCAGTTCTCGGTCATCACTAAGGTGGACGTTATCCCGACGGGACGCCGCATGTACGTGCTGTTGATGATAACCAGCACCGGCGCGATAAAGAACCGGGTCTGCCGAATGCAGTTCGACCTGACGAACGAGCAGATGGAGTTCTTCACGAACTTCGTCAGCAAGAATCTACAGGGCGTGAACCTCGCGGAAATGACCGACGAGTACATCAACAAGCTCACCCAGGCGCTCGGCGCGTATATGATAACGCTCTCGCCGCTGCTGACAGCGGTGTGCGAGCTTTCGAACGACCTTGTGCAGGGCAATGTCGACGTACAGGGACAGAGCAACCTGATAGAATGTCAGGAGTTCCCGGTGATGGACGTTATGAAGTTCCTGGAGAACAAGAAAGAGCTTTCAGCGCTGCTGGACAGCACGTTCTCGGGCATCAGCATAAAGTTCGGCGGCGAGGACAGCGCGGATACGTTCGCAATAAGCAATTCAAGCTTTGTCAGCGGAACGTATTACAAGGACGGCAAGCCCGCGGGAACCCTCGGAGTCATCGGCCCGATGAGACTGGACTACCGCAGGGTTATCCCCTACATCGAGTATTTCAGCAACAAAATTACAAGGCTGCTTTCTGAAGAAACGGATAAGCCGCCTCAGATAGAAAGTGAGGTCAAGAAAAATGGAGAATAGCGAAAGCAAGGATCTGGAGCAGAACGCACAGACCGAAGAAGCCCCCGCAGAAGCAGAGGCGGTCGACGAACAGCCCGCAGATGACAAGCTCGCCGCAGAGCTGGCACAGGTAAAGGATCAGCTCCTCCGGACGATGGCTGAATACGACAACCACAGAAAGCGCACCGCAAAGGAAAAGCTGGAGCTTCGCGCGGACATCATCTCAAACGTTGTTTCAGACTTTCTGCCGGTCATGGACAATCTCGAAAGAGCGCTCCAGGCGGATTGCACTGACGAGAAGTACAAGCAGGGCGTTCAGATGATCTACGACAGCTTCATGGAGACGCTCAAGAAACTCGGCGTTACCGAGATCGAGAGCGACGGCGCGGATTTCGACCCGCAGCTTCACCAGGCTGTACAGAGGGTCGACGAGGACGGCGTTGAGAGCGGCAAGGTTGCAAAGACCTTTGCAAAGGGCTACAAGATAAACGACAAGGTGATCAGATTCGCCATGGTCGCAGTAGCCAACTGAACACAGTAAATCAAGTATATTTTCATAGCATGACATCATGCGAACAGAAGAATGGAGGAAATCACTATGGGAAAGATCATTGGTATTGACTTAGGTACAACAAATTCCTGCGTATCCGTTATCGAAGGCGGCGAGCCGGTAGTTATCACCAACTCCGAAGGCTCCAGAACAACGCCTTCCGTTGTAGCGTTCACAAAGGACGGCGAGCGTCTGGTAGGTCAGCTTGCGAAGAACCAGGCTGTTACTAACCCTGAAAAGACCGTTATCTCCATCAAGAGACACATGGGCAGCGATTACAAGGTTGACATCGACGGTAAGAAGTACACTCCTCAGGAGATCTCCGCGATGATCCTTCAGAAGCTGAAGGGCGACGCAGAAGCATATCTCGGCGAGAAGGTCAACGACGCAGTTATAACTGTACCGGCATACTTCACCGACAGCCAGCGCCAGGCTACCAAGGACGCAGGTCAGATCGCAGGTCTGAAGGTACACAGAATCATTAACGAGCCGACAGCGGCAGCGCTCGCTTACGGCATTGATAAGGAAGAAGAGCAGAAGATCGTTGTATACGACCTCGGCGGCGGTACGTTCGATGTATCCGTAATCGAGATCGGCGACGGCGTTCAGGAGGTTCTTGCGACCGCCGGCAACAACCACCTCGGCGGCGACGACTTCGACCAGAGAGTAATTGATTACCTCAAGGGCGAGTTCAAGAAGTCCGACGGAATCGACCTCAGCAATGATAAGTTCGCGATGCAGAGACTGAAGGACGAGGCTGAGAAGGCAAAGATCGCACTCTCCAACTCCACCTCCGTAAACGTAAATATCCCGTATATCACCGCAGACGCTACAGGTCCTAAGCACCTGAACGTGACACTCACAAGAGCTAAGTTCAACGAGCTGACCGCAGACCTCGTAGAGGCTACAATGGGCCCGCTGAAGCAGGCAATTTCCGATTCCGGCCTTGACAAGAACGAGATCGACAAGATCCTTCTGGTCGGCGGTTCTACAAGAATCCCCGCAGTTCAGGACGCAGTAAAGAATTTCCTCGGCAAGGAGCCGTTCAAGGGCATCAACCCTGATGAGTGCGTTGCTATCGGCGCTTCTATCCAGGGCGGCGTACTGAACAAGGAAGTTACCGGTCTGCTTCTGCTCGATGTAACTCCTCTGTCCCTCGGTATCGAGACCGCAGGCGGCGTTTGCACAAGAATGATCGAGCGCAACACCACCATTCCTACCAAGAAGAGCCAGATATTCTCCACCTACTCCGACAACCAGCCGAGCGTTGATATCAACGTCCTCCAGGGTGAGCGTGAGTTCGCAAAGGATAACAAGTCCATTGGTACCTTCCGTCTGGACGGCATCGCTCCGGCTCCCCGTGGAATCCCGCAGATCGAAGTTACATTCGATATCGACGCTAACGGTATCGTTAACGTAACTGCAAAGGATCTCGGCACCGGCAAGGAGCAGCATATCTCCATCACCGCTTCCACCAACATGAGCAAGGACGATATCGACAAGGCTGTAAAGGAAGCTGAGCAGTTCGCAGCCGAGGATAAGAAGCGTAAGGAAGAAGTAGACGTACGCAACGAGGCTGACCAGATGGTTTACCAGATAGAGAAGTCCATGACGGACTTCGGCGACAAGGTAACAGAGGACGACAAGGCAAAGGTACAGCCCAAGCTCGACGCCCTCAAGGAAGCCCTCAAGGGTACTGACATCGAGGCTATCAAGACTGCCAAGGACGAACTCCAGAAGGAATTCTACGAGGTAGCAGGCAAGATCTACCAGGCTCAGGGCGCGGCAGCCGGTGCGGCTGAAGGCGCAGCTCCTCAGCAGAACAACGGTCCTGTTGACGGCGAAGTCATCGACGAATAATCATTAAGGTAGCACAGCGCCTTGAGGGTAATCCGCAGGGCGTTGTGTTTTCGTACCCTATACAAAATATAAACCTCATACAAAGGATTGATTACTTATGGATAAAAAAGACTATTACGAGGTGCTGGGTCTGAAAAAGGGCGCTACCGACGCTGAGATCAAGAAGGCGTACCGTCAGATGGCAAAGAAATACCACCCCGACCTTAATCCTGATGATCCCGAGGCAGAGGCTAAATTCAAGGAGGTCAACGAAGCTAACGATGTGCTTTCCGACCCTGAGAAGAAGGCCAGATACGATCAGTTCGGCTTCGCGGGAGTCGATCCGAGCTACGGCGCGGGTCAGGGCGCAGGCGGCGGTGGAGGATTCGGCGGTTTCGGCGGATTCACAGGCGGCTTCAGCGGCGGCGACGGCATAGACCTCGGCGATATATTCGACAACATTTTCGGCGGCGGCTTCAGCGGAGGTTCGCGCTCCAACCCGAACGCGCCGCGCAGAGGCTCTGATATCGTCGTATCGCTTAATATCAAGTTCATGGAGGCCTGCAAGGGCATAGTCCGCGACATCGAGATCAACCGCGTTGAGACCTGCCCGGACTGCAACGGCTCCGGCGCAAAGGGTGGCACCCAGGCAAAGACCTGCCCGGACTGCCACGGTTCCGGTAAGATAAACGTACGCCAGCAGACCGTGTTCGGCCCGATGCAGTCCACAAGGGTCTGCACGAAGTGCGGCGGCAAGGGCAAGGTCATCGACACTCCGTGTCCGACCTGCTCCGGCAACGGCGTGACACAGAAGAAGGTCAAGATCTCGGTAAATATCCCGGCTGGTATCGCAGACGGTCAGACCATCAGGCTCACCGGCAAGGGCAACGCAGGCGCTAACGGCGGCCCACGCGGCGACCTCAAGGTGCGCGTTTCCGTGCTTTCCGACAAGGTGTTCGAGCGTGACGGCGACAACATCATAATTGAAGTTCCGCTGACCTATACGCAGGCGACGCTTGGCGCGGAAGTAGACATCCCGACCATCGACGGCCCGATGAAGTACACTATCCCGGCTGGAACTCAGCCCGGAAAGGTATTCACCATCAAGGGCAAGGGCGTTCAGCACGTACAGCGCGGCGGCCGCGGAGACCAGCTTGTCAAGGTGTCCATCGAGGTCCCGACCAACCTCAGCAAGAAGCAGAAAGACGCTCTCCAGGCGTTTGAAAGCACCCTTGAGGATAAGAACTACTCGAGGCGCGCGAGCTTCTTCGACAAGCTGAAAGACCTGTTCAAGTAAATAATGGCTTCAAGAGCCGCTCCGGACGCCGGGGCGGTTCTTTTTTCTTCGTTTTTCTCAATTTTTCGCCGGAATGCGCAGATTTTTCGTCAGAATTATGGGGTTTACCTCTTGAAATGCGCGTGAGTTTGTGGTAAAATATAATCTGAGTTATTATGTACAGGTAGTCTTGAGTAAACTGTACTCAGAAAGGACGCACTTTACTGTGCGCATGGTGGAAAATATGGCTAAAATGAAGATAGCGGTACTGTTCGGCGGAGCTTCAAGCGAGCACGAGGTCTCCCTGGTGTCGGCGTATTCCGTGCTGACGAATATTCCCAAGGATAAGTACGACGTGATGTGCATAGGAATCACGAAGAAGGGTCACTGGCTCTGCTACCCCGGCGAGTACGAGGATATCAGGACCGGCGAGTGGGAGAACAACCCCGATAACTGCACCGCTGTGATAAGCCCGGATACAGTCAGCAAGGGAGTTATCCTCCTCGGCGCGGACGACAAGTGCTACATACGCCGCCTTGACGCGGTGTTCCCGGTGCTGCACGGAAGATTCGGCGAGGACGGCACCGTGCAGGCTCTGTGCGCACTCGCGGGGCTTCCCTGCGTAGGCTGCGACATGACCAGCAGCGCCGACTGCATGGATAAGGCTATTACTCACACTATCCTCGACGCAGCGGGTATCCGCACCGCTCCCTACTGCTATATCACCAGGGATTCCCTGCATGATATGGACGGCGCATGCGATACTATAGAAAAGAAGCTCGGCGGCTATCCGATGTTCGTGAAGCCCGCCTGCGCAGGCTCTTCCGTTGGAGTGAGCCGCGCCGCTGACCGCGAGGCTCTCAAGAACGGCATTAAGATAGCGTTCGCACACGGTGAAAAAGTGGTGATCGAAGCTGAGATAATCGGCAAGGAAGTCGAGTGCGCGGTACTCGGCAACGGAACCGACCTCATCGCGTCCATTCCGGGGCAGATAACCCCCGCCGAGGAGTTCTACGACTACGACGCAAAATACAAGCTGGGAACCTCCGTTCTGGATATTCCGGCGAAGATATCCCCGGAAATGACCGAGGAGCTCCGCGAGACCGCAAAGAAGGCGTTCATCGCGATGGGGTGCAGCGGATTCTCCCGCGTGGATTTTTTCGCGACAGAGAACGGTCTGGTGCTCAACGAGATAAACACTATCCCCGGATTCACGCCGATAAGCATGTACCCCAAGCTGATGGCGAACATGGGCATTGAATACGGAGACCTGCTCGACAGGCTCATTGAGCTTGCAGTGGAGAGAAATTCTGAAAACTAAGGCTGGAGTGATAAAATTGGCAGATAATGCAAAGATAAAGCTCATATTAAAGCAGACCGCGGACGGCAGCACGGACAGCTCCGAGCTGTTCACGCGTGGAGAATTCCGGGAGCACGGCGGCAGCTTCTTCATCGACTACGACGAGAGCGAAGCCACCGGCTACGCAGGAAGCCACGTGCAGCTCCGCATAGGCCAGCAGGACGACACCGTCACCATGACCCGCACCGGCAAGGCATTTTCGAGCCTTGTGTTCGAGAACGGAAAGCGCCATTTCTGCCAGTACGGCACGGAGTACGGCGACTGCATGATAGGCATTTCCACGGTAGATATGAGGAACGGCATGACCTCCGACGGCGGCGAGCTTTACGTCCGCTATACGATAGACGTCAACGCGGGACTTATGCTCGAAAATGAGATAACGATACACGTAAAACCCCACAACAACTAAGAGGAGAACAACAGAATGTACAACGCAGTAGAAGAAGCAAAGGCACAGGTCAAGGAAATAATCATGGGCGCGCTCGGCAGGCTCGTCGGCGAGGGAAAGCTCCCCGCAGAGCCGCTGCCGCCTTTTCAGGTGACTATCCCGGCTGACAACAGCCACGGCGATTTCTCCGCGAACACCGCGCTGGTGTCCGCGAAGGCGCTGAAAAGCAATCCCCGCGCTGTCGCGCAGATGATAGTTGAAGCCGCTGTGCTGGACGGCACCGATTTCAGCAAGATCGAGGTCGCAGGACCGGGCTTCCTGAATTTCTTCATCGGCGGCAAGTGGTTCGCCGACGTTGTTAAGAACGCTGCTGCGCTCGGCGGGGATTACGGCAAGACAGACCTCGGCAAGGGCAAGCGCGTGCTGGTAGAGTTCGTTTCCGCGAACCCCACCGGACCCATGCACATAGGCAACGCCCGCGGCGGCGCTATCGGCGACAGCCTTTCTTCGCTGCTCCAGGAGGCTGGCTACGAGGTCAGCCGTGAGTTCTACATCAACGACGCCGGAAACCAGGTCGCAAAGTTTGGTAAGTCCCTCGACCTGCGTTACCTCCAGCTTTGCAGCGAGGCAGGTCAGAAGGTCGTCGCGGAGTGCGGCTCCGACATGGAGAAGCTCACCAAGACCATCTACGACCAGACCTCCACGCCGGACGAAAACGGCAATATCCCCGAGGAGCAGAAGGACTTTCCGTTCACAATGCCCTCCGACGTATACCTCGGCATGGATATAATCGAGCACGCCAAGAATTACTACGACCTCCACGGCGGCAAGGAGCTTTCCGCGAAGCCCGAGGAGGAGCGCCGCAAGGCTCTGGTAGACTATGCTCTGCCGCTCAACGAGAAGCGCCTCGAGGAGGATCTGCTGAAGTACCGCATAAAGTACGACAACTGGTTCAAGGAGAGCACTCTGCACAACAACGGCGCTGTAAAGGCGGTTATCGAGAAGCTGAAAGAGGGCGGCCACACCTACGAGAAGGACGGCGCGCTCTGGCTGAAGGCTACCGATTTCGGCGGCGACCAGGACTTCGTGCTGGTGCGCTCCAACGGCTTCCCGACCTACATCGTGCCGGATATCGCGTATCACTACGACAAGCTCATCACCAGAGCCTACGATAAGGCGATAAACGTCCTGGGCGCAGACCATCACGGATATGTTCAGCGCATGCGCATCGCGCTTTCCGCGCTGGGTATCGACGACAAGCGCCTTGACGTAGTTATAATGCAGATGGTAATGCTTATCCGCGACGGCAAGCCCTGCAAGCTCAGTAAGCGCTCCGGCAAGGCAATCACGCTGACGACGCTGCTCGACGAAGTTCCGATAGACGCAGCGAGATTCGTATTCAACCAGCGCAACGCCGACACTCACCTTGAGTTCGACCTCGACCTCGCGGTAGAGGAATCCAGCAAGAACCCGGTATTCTACGTTCAGTACGCGCACGCGCGCATTTGCAGCGTTATCCGCAAGCAGGCTGACGAGGGCGTGAAGTACGAGGGCGGAGCCGTATCCTACACCGAGCCGGCTGAGTTCGCGCTTATCCGCAAGATCGCTGAAATGCCCGAGATGATCAACACCGCCGCGAAGGACTACGACCCCTCCGCGCTGACCAGATACTCCTATGAGCTTGCGCAGGCGTTCCACAAGTTCTACGACAGCTGCCCGATAAAGGACGCTGACGCCGACGTCAAGCAGTCCCGCCTTGCGCTCTGCGAGGCTGCGCGCACCACGCTCAGGAACGTGCTTTCGCTGCTGAAGGTGGAAGCTCCGGAGAGAATGTAAAATTAACGGCGCCGCGCAGTGAACGGCTTTCGGCTCTGCGCGGGCGCTGCCATATAGAAACGGGAAAATATGTTCAGACAAGAAAAAAAGTATTACGCCAGGGCGTTCCTGTACGCGCTGGCGATGGCGGCGGTGCTTCTGGCGCCGTTCGTGCTGCTTGACGGCGGGTACTTCGTGTACTACGGCGACTACAACGCGCAGCAGATACCATTCTATAAGACCTGCATAGAGGCGGTGCAGAGCGGAAATCTGGGCTGGAACTGGCGAACCGACCTTGGCGCGAACTTCGTAGGCTCCTACAGCTTCTACACGCTTGGAAGCCCGTTCTTCTGGTTCGCGGCGCTGTTCCCGGTGGAGATATCGCAGTACCTGATGGCTCCGCTGCTGGCGCTGAAAATCGCGTGCTCGTCGTTCTTTGCGTTCGTGTATATACGGCGGTTCGTGACGAATCCGCAGCACGCGCTCATCGGCGGACTGCTGTACGCATTTTCCGGCTACTCGATGTACAACATATTCTTCAACCATTTCCACGAGGCGATAGTTTTCTTCCCACTTCTGCTGATAGGGCTTGAGGAATCCGTTGTAAACAAGCGGCGGGGCGCGCTGGCGGCCGCAGTCGCGATAAACGCGTTTGTGAACTACTTCTTCTTCATCGGAGAGTGCGTGTTCCTGGTGCTGTATTTCGTGATACGCCTGATAGGCGACAGCCGCTTCCGCATTGGCGTGAGGGACTTTTTCTGCCTGGCGTTCGAGGCGGTCTGCGGCGTTCTCATTGCGGGCGTGCTTTTCGTTCCGTCGATATTCCAGGTGCTGGACGTTCCGCGTTCAACTTCAATGCTGAACGGCTGGGATTTCCTGTTCTACAATAAAAACCAGCGCTACGGGCTTATCCTTGAGGCTATGTTCTTCCCCGGGGAAGTCCCCGCGCGCACCATCATGTTCGAAAAGGCGGACTCCAAATGGAGCAGTGTGGCGCTGTTCCTGCCGCTGTTCTCGATGTCCGGCGTTATCGCGATGGTCAAGGGCGCAGTCACGGAGGCGTCCCGCCGCATGAAGTGGCTGCGGATACTCCTTCCGGCATGCCTTATCATTGCAATGATCCCGGGACTTAATTCCTCCTTCGTGCTGTTCAATTACAGCTTTTACACGCGGTGGTTCTATATGCCGGAGCTTCTCTGCGCGATGGCGACGGTCTACGTCCTTGAACACGAGGAATTCGACCTCGGATTCGGCGCGAAGTTCAGCGCCGCGGCGGCGGGGCTGATGATCGTGCTGACTCTGCTGTTCCCGATAAAGTCGGATACCACCGACGAAGCCGGGGAGACAGTTTCGCAGACTCTGCCGAGGCTGTTCACCGGCATAAACCCCGGAATTTTCGCAAATATAGCAGTTTGCCTGGCAACTCTGGCAGTGCTTTTCAACGTACTCTACTGGCGCAGGCGCATGACCTCCGCGGCGTTCACAAATCGCGTGACGACGGTGACGGTGGTATGCTGTATGCTGCTTGGATACTACTATGTAGGCTACGGAAGGATACTTGGTCCGTACATCGGGGAGTACAACAAGAAGGTATCAGCCCAGATACACATTGACGATCCCGAATTTTACCGCATGGAGTCCACCGACAGCCAGAACAACATAAACATGCTGTGGGGAATGAGCTCCCTGAAGAGCTTCACCAGCATAATTCCCAGCTCGACCTTCGAGCTCTACGACCTGCTGGATATCAAGCGCGACGTGAATTCCAAGCCGGAAACGGAGCACTACGCGCTGCGTGCGCTAACCCGCGTGAAGTACCTCATGATAAGCGATGGCACGTCCGAGGAGGACGTTGAAAAGACCCTCTCGGAGCTTCGCACGTTTGAGTACCGCGAGAATCAGGACGGCTGGAAAATTTACGAAAACACCGCCGCCCTGCCGATGGGCTACGCATACGACACGTATCTGTCCGTGGACGACGCAAAGGGCGGCAGCCACGTTGACAACCTTATGACCGGCAGCGTTATCCTCACCGACGAGCAGATCGGGAAGTATTCCGATATACTCACCGCCGGTGAAAACGAGGGTCTGACCGGAAGCAATCTGTATCAGAAGTTCCTCAGCGACGTTGAGGACAGAAAGTCGCTTGGCGCGAAGCAGTTCAGCGTGAACGGGAGCGGCTTCACCGCCGTGACCGACTACGATCGCGAACGGCTGGTAGTGTTCAGCGTTCCCTACGACAGCGGCTGGAGCGGCACCGTTTCGGCGCAGGGCGGTGAGAGAGTCCCGCTGGAGATCGAGAAGGTCAACGGCGGATTCATCGGCGTAAAGGTGCCAGCCGGAGTATGTGAGCTGAGCTTCACATACAAGACCCCCGGAGCTTCTCTGGGAGTTATCTGCACCATCGTCGGAGTTGTGCTGTTCGGCGGATATATCCTGCTTTGCTTCGTGATACTCAGGCGCAGACCGCGCCGTTATGTCCACCTTTACACGCAGGATCAGGTGGACGGCGTGAAGGCGCATAAGTCCTACATCTCGCAGCTTTCGAAGCAGATATATGAGTCCCCGGAGAAGGGCGCGCTGAAGCTGGATTCCGAGGAGGAAAAGCTGTCCTGGCCGGACGTTGAGGAAAGCTTCATGGACAGGGAGATATACGATTTCAAGAACCGCGGCCCGAAGCCGCGCACCTCGCACATCACCGAGGACGACGAGGCGTATAATGTGCTCAAGGAGCTTGACGAGCAGAAGAACAACAGCGACGACATAGAGTAAAGGAGAAAACAATGGCACATCTTGAGGAAAAGACCATCTCCAGCGAGCAGAAGTTTGACGGCATGATAGTGAAGCTTTACGTTGACAAGGCGGAACTGGAGAACGGAAAGATAGTCACCCGGGAGGTTATCCGCCACCCGGGTGGAGTATGCGTGCTTCCGCTGACCGACAAGAACGAGGTAATGTTCGTGAAGCAGTTCCGCTACCCGCACCAGACCGTACTGCTGGAGATACCGGCAGGCAAGCTGGAGTACGGCGAGAACCACAGCGAGTGCGGTCTGCGCGAGCTTAAGGAGGAGACCGGCTGCACCTGCGACGACTACACCTATCTTGGCAGCCTTATTCCGACCCCGGCGTACTGCGGCGAGGTTATCCATATGTACCTGGCGCGCGGACTTCATTCCGGCAGCCAGAAGCTCGACGAGGGAGAGTTCCTCGATGTTGTGAAGATACCCCTCGACGAGGCCGTAGCAATGGTAATGCGCAACGAGATACAGGATTCCAAGACCCAGATAGCGCTGCTCAAGACCAAGCTGCTGCTTGAAAAGAACGCTCACTGAATGTAGTCGCGGTAGGCTTGCAGAATGCGTTCCTCGAGGCTTTCGCGCGCAGAGGTCGAGATAGGGTGGATTATATCCCGGTAATCTCCGGTGGATTCACGGTGGCTCGGCATTGCCACGAACAGACGTTCGTCCCCCTGGACGATTTTGATCTCATGGACTGCTATAGCGTTGTCGATGGTGATCGAGACAAGAGCGCGGAGCCTTCCCTCGTGCATGGTTTTTCTTATTTTGATGTCGCTTATTTCCATAACTGACCTCCATTGTTTTTGGTGTTATTGTGGGAATTTCTGCGCGGATTATTCATAAAATAATAGTATTATTGCTCTGGAAGGAGTCCTTGCTTTGGAAGATTTTCTCACTGGTAAAAAGCACATTCACTTTATAGGAATCGGCGGTTCGGGAATGTACCCGCTGGCTCAGATACTGCATTCCCAGGGGTATTACCTGACCGGCTCAGACAATAACGAAACGGCGACCCTGGACGCGGTTCGGAAAATGGGTATCCCGGTACATCTGGGGCATTCCCCGGCGAATATCGAGGGCGCCGACCTCATCGTGCACACCGCCGCGATAATGGCTGATAATCCCGAGCTGATCGCGGCAAAACAGAGCGGAGTTCTCACCGTAGAGCGCAGCGAGCTGCTCGGATTAGTCACGAGCTGGTACAGCAAGGCGTTCTGCGTGAGCGGCACCCACGGCAAGACCACCACGACCTCCATGCTGACGCATATCCTGCTTGCGGCGGGCATCGACCTTTCCGCAGTAATCGGCGGTAAGCTCAAAGCGATAGGCGGCAGCGGCAGAGCCGGCAGGAGCGAGTATATGGTCTGCGAGGCGTGCGAGTTCGTGGATACGTTCCTGAAGCTGTTCCCGAATATCTCGATAGTGCTGAACATCGACCGCGATCACCTCGACTACTTCAAGACGATGGAGAATCTGAAGCTCAGCTTCTCGAAGTTCTGCAAAAAGACCACCGATATGGTCATCGCGAACGGAAGCGACGCCAACACGATGGAAGCGGTGAACGCAAGCGGCACGGCGGCTAAGGTGATTACCTTCGGCAAGGCTTCCGACTGCGATTTCTACCCCGAAAACATCGACCACAAGGCGGATTTCCTGACGGAATTCGACTTCATGCACCACGGCGAAAAGCTGGAGCACATTGCGATACACGTACCGGGACTGCACAACGTTTACAACGCAGTCGCAGCGTGCGCGGCGGCTTATTCAGCGGGGATCCCCGCTGAGGCGCTCCGGGAGGGGCTTGACAAGTTCGGCGGAGCAATGCGCAGATTCGAGCGGCTTGCGGAGTTAAACGGCGTTACCATCGTCGACGACTACGCACACCACCCGGCTGAGATAGCGGCAACGCTGAAAACCGCTAAGGAAATGAGCTTCAAGCGGGTCTGGGCGGTGCACCAGCCGTTCACTTATTCGAGGACTGCAATGCTGCTCGACGAGTTCGCGAAAGCGCTTTCCATCGCGGATAGGGTCGTGCTGACCGAGATAATGGGCAGCCGCGAGAAGAACACCTACAACATCTATTCCAGGGACCTCGCAGCGAAGATAGACGGCTGCGTGTGGTACACCGGCATGGAGGAGGTCGCACAGTACGTTGCGGCGAACGTCCAGCCAGGCGACCTGGTGATAACGCTGGGCTGCGGCGACATCTACAAGGCAGCCGACAGGATAATTGAAATTTTAAGGGATAAATAAGGAGCAGACATGTTTGAACTGAAAAAGACCGAGGGACGCGCGCGCCGGGGCGTATTCAACACCCCGCACGGCGCGATAGAAACGCCGTTCTTCATGAACGTAGGCACCGCCGCAGCGATAAAGGGCGGCATTTCCTCCATCGACCTGAAGGGGCTGAAAACCCAGGTGGAGCTGTGCAATACCTATCACCTCCACCTGCGCCCCGGCGATGACATAATCTACAAGCTGGGCGGGCTCCACAAGTTCATGAACTGGGACAAGCCCATACTTACCGACAGCGGCGGATTTCAGGTCTTTTCGCTGTCGAAGCTCCGCAAAATAAAGGAGGAGGGCGTATATTTCGCCAGCCACATCGACGGAAAGCGCCTGTTCATCGGTCCGGAGGAGAGCATGCAGATACAGTCGCACCTTGCCTCCACCATTGCGATGGCGTTCGACGAGTGCATAGAGAACCCCGCTCCGAGGGACTACGTAAAGCGCTCCGTTGAGCGCACCACAAGATGGCTCCAGCGCTGCAAGGACGAAATGGCAAGGCTGAATTCCCTGCCGGAGACCATCAACAAGCAGCAGCTCCTTTTCGGAATAAATCAGGGCGGCACCTACGACGATATCCGCGTTGAGCACATGCAGACCATCTCCGAGATGGACATGGACGGCTACGCGATAGGCGGTCTCGCAGTCGGAGAGCCTACCGAGGAGATGTACCACATTCTGGACGTGGTTCTGCCGCATGCGCCGGTCAATAAGCCGCGCTATCTGATGGGCGTGGGAACTCCGTCGAATATAATCGAAGGCGTTTACCGCGGCGTGGACATGTTCGACTGCGTAATGCCCAGCCGCAACGCACGTCACGCGACTATCTTCACTTGGGACGGCATAATGCACGCAACCAACAAGTGCTACGAGCTGGACGAGCGTCCCCTCGACCCGAAGTGCGACTGCCCGACCTGCCGCAATTTCAGCCGCGCGTATATCCGCCATCTTTTCAAGGCGGGGGAGCAGCTTGGCGGACGTCTGGCGGTGCAGCATAATCTCTACTTCTACAACACGCTGATGGAAAAGATCCGCGAAGCGCTTGACGAGGGCAGGTTCGAGGAGTTCCGCAATGAATATTCTCAGAGGCTTGCAGCTCTGGTCGACAAGGCAGACAAGGGGAAGTAACATGAAACTTATCAGCATAGGCTTCGGAAACTCGGTGAACGCCGACCGCATCGTCGCGGTGGTAAGCCCCGAGGCGGCTCCGGTCAAGCGCATAGTCCAGCTTGCGAAGGACAGCGGCACGGCTATCGACGCCACCTGCGGACGCCGCACGCGCTCCGTTATAATCTGCGACAGCGGGCATGTAGTCATGTCGGCGCAGACCCCGGAGACCCTCGCCGGAAAGACGGCTAAGCCCGGCGCGGACGAAGAACCGGAAGATTAAATCAACAGGAGATTTCAACATGGAAAAGGGTTTGCTTTTTGTAGTATCAGCCCCGGCAGGCTGCGGTAAGGACACAATACTTGAACAGCTTTTCAAGGTCACGGAAAATGTCGGATATTCGGTATCCGCGACGAGCCGCGCTCCGAGGGAGGGCGAGGTGGACGGAGTTCACTATCACTTCCGCACCCGTGAGCAATTCGAGAAGATGATAAAGAATGAGGAGGTACTGGAGTACACCGAGTACTGCGGCAACTACTACGGAACTCCCCGAAAGGCCGTCGAGGACATGCTGAACGCCGGCAAGGACGTTATCCTCAAGATCGAGGTAGAGGGCGCAATGAACATCAAGCGCCTGTTCCCGGAGTGCTGCCTGGTGTTCATTCTGCCGCCCTCAATGCAGGAGCTTGAGCGCCGCCTCAGAAAGCGCGGCACCGAGACCGAGGAGAAGATAATCGAGCGTACCGCGCAGGCGCGCGAGGAGCTGAAATTCGCTGAGAATTACGATTATCTCATCGTCAACGGAGCGCTCGAGAAGGCAGTGGACGACCTCAGGGCGGTCATCAGCGCTGAGAAGCTCCGCAAGGTGCGCCAGATGACGCTGCTGAACCAGCTCCGCGCTGAATGACAGAGGCAGTCCAGGCGGCGGTCGAGGGAACCGCGTACAGCTTCGATGCGCTGTTTACTTACCTCGTTCCCGAGGAGCTATGCGGCAGGATATCCGCAGGAATGCGCGTAGTCGTGCCGTTCGGAAGGGGCAACAGGAGCCGCATAGCGCTGGTTTTCGCGGTGGAGCCTGCCCCGGCTGACCGCTCGAAGCTGAAATACGTAAGCTCCATTGCGGACAGCGAGCCGGTTATTTCCCCGGAAATGGTGAGGCTATGCAAATGGATACGCGACAACACGTTCTGCACGTATTTTGACGCGTTCCGCGCGATACTCCCGCCGGGGCTGAGCTACACGCTGCAGACCCGCTACGAGCCAGTGAACGGCTTTACGGGGTCGCTGACCTCCGGGGAGCAGTCGCTGCTGACCCGCATCTCGGAGCTTCGCGAGAAGTACAGCCCCCAGCCCGAGGACAAGCTGCTGCTGAAAGCGCTGAAAGACTCCGGCGCGGTAAAGGAATCCGAGCTGCTGAAACGCCGCGTTGGCGACGAAACCACGCTGATGGTGAAGCTCGCGGAGCTTCCCGAAGGCTCGGAGCCGCCAAAGCTCACCCCGAAGCAGAAGCAGGTGCTGGAGTTCCTGGAGGAAAACAGCGCGGCTTCGGTGCACGAGGTGTGCTACGCGCTGAACATCACCGCCGCGGTAGTTAAGCGGCTGGTCGGGAAGGGGCTGCTTGAGGAGTACGAGTACCAGGTGTTCCGCCTGGAGAATACCGAGGGGAAGTCCGAAAGCCCGTCGGATATCGTGTTTTCGCCGAAGCAGCAGCGCGTGTTCAGCGGCCTGCTGAAGCTGATGAACGACGACGCGCCGAAATGCGCGCTCCTGCGGGGAGTTACCGGAAGCGGCAAAACCTCGGTGTTCATACGGCTCATAGACGAAGCTGTGAAGCAGGGAAAGACCGCGATAATGCTTGTCCCTGAGATATCCCTCACGCCTCAGATGGTGGGAAAGTTCCGGCGGCTGTTCGGCGATGATGTGGCGATACTCCACAGCAGTCTTTCGCTGGGCGAGCGCGCGGACGAATACACGCGCATAAAGACCGGCAGGGCGCACATAGTGGTCGGGACACGGAGCGCGGTTTTCGCCCCGGTGAAGAACCTCGGCATAATCGTCATCGACGAGGAAGGCGAGGGGACGTACAAGTCCGAGAGCGCCCCGCGGTATCACGCCCGGGACGTCGCGAAGCAGAGGTGCTTTTACCATAACGCGTTCCTGCTTCTGGCTTCGGCAACGCCGTCGCTGGAGAGCTACTATAACGCAAAAATAGGGCGCTACAGCCTGTTCGAGCTGGACGAGCGCTACAACAACGCGGTACTTCCGGACGTCTACATCGTTGACATGCGCGTCGAACAGCAGAACGGGAACCACTCCGCGTTCAGCATGCCGCTCATCGACGAAATGCGGAAGAACCTCGAAAACGGCGAGCAGTCGATACTGCTGCTGAACCGCCGGGGATATCACACGAGCGTCCGCTGCGCGACCTGCGGCAAGGCGATAGAGTGCCCGAACTGTGCGCTCCCGCTGACCTACCACAAGGCGAACGGCACGGTGGTATGCCACTACTGCGGATACAGCCACACGCTGACGGCGGTCTGCCCGTCCTGCGGGGGGAAGTTCCTGACGATGAAGGGAACCGGTACACAGCGCATAGAGGACGAGATATCCGAGATATTCCCGAAGGCGCGGATACTCCGCATGGACGCGGACACGACCGCGGCAAAGAACGCATTCGAGAGCAAATTCAAGGCGTTCGCGGCGGGGGAGTACGACATAATCGTCGGAACACAGATGATAGCCAAGGGGCTGGATTTCCCGAACGTAACGCTAGTCGGAGTGCTGAAAACGGATAACAGCCTGTACGCCGGTGATTTCCGTGCATACGAGCGGACATTCTCGCTGATAACCCAGGTAGTCGGCCGCGGAGGCCGCGGAGGCAAGCGGGGAAGGGCGCTGATACAGACCTTCACCCCGGATCACTATGTGCTGAACCTCGCGGCAGGCCAGAATTACCCGGATTTCTACAAAGAAGAAATAGAGCTGCGGGAGGCTATGCTCTACCCGCCGTTCTGCGATATAATCGTAGTGGGCTTCACGTCGCTCATCGACAAGGAATGCAGCGTGGCTGCGCTGAAGTTCCGCGACATGCTGGAAAAGCGCTGGGAGTCGGAGTACACGGATATTCCGCTGCGGGTGCTGGGACCGGCGAGGTACGTAATAAGCAAGGTGAACGGGCGGTTCCGGTGGCGGCTGATTCTGAAATGCCGCAATTCGCCGCGGCTCCGGGAGCTTATGGAGCTTACACTGAAAGAAGCCGGCGCCGACAAGGCGTTCGGGAGAGTTACATTTTTCGCGGACATGAACGGTGATCCGTGACACGAAAGGACGAACAGAAATGGCATTAAGGCAGATCGTAAAATTCGGCGATGATATCCTGCGCAAAAAAAGCAGACCCGTGACAAATTTTGACGAGCGTCTGTGGACGCTCCTTGACGACATGACGGAGACCATGCACTCAAAGGACGGCGCGGGTCTTGCAGCCGTGCAGGTCGGGGTGCTCCGCAGAGTGGTCGTTATCGACGTGCACGACGAGCACGGGGTCATCGAGCTGATAAATCCCGAGATAGTTTCCACAGAGGGGACGCAGACAGGGAACGAGGGCTGCCTTTCCGCGCCGAACCTCTGGGAGGAGGTCGAGCGCCCGAACGTTGTCACCGTGAAGGCGCAGGACCGCAGCGGCAAGGAGTTCACGATAACCGGAAGCGCTCTGCTTGCAAGGGCTTTCTGCCACGAAACGGATCACCTCGACGGGATCCTGTTCATCGACCACGTGAAGCAGGCTCCGGAGCACCTGGACGTCACAAGGAAGTAACAGGAGGTAAAAATGGCTGTTCTTGATATACTGCAATTCGGCGATGATATTCTCCGCGAGAAAAGCACAGAAGTCGCCGATTTCAACGAGGAGCTGTGGGAGCTTTTGGACGACATGGCTGAAACGATGTACGAAGCCGGCGGAGTAGGCCTCGCGGCGCCGCAGGTGGGCGTATTGAAGCGAGTGGTGGTCATCGACACCGACGACGACCACGGCCTGCTGGAGCTTATAAATCCCGTGATAGTTGCAATAAAGGGAAAGCAGCGCGAGCTTGAGGGCTGTCTGTCCTATCCGGGCAGGAGCGGCTACGTGGAGCGCCCCGCAAAGGTGAAGATAAAGGCGCAGGACCGCTACGGCAGACGTAAGACCTATGTAGGCTCCGGGCTGCTGGCGCGTGCATTCTGCCACGAAACTGACCATCTCAACGGCATTCTGTATTCCGACAAGGTGGACGAATGGGAGGACGAAGAATGAAGCTGGTATTTATGGGAACCCCTGTCTACGCGCTTTCCTGCCTGGAGGCGCTCATCGGCGCAGGTCATGAGATCGCGGCGGTGTTCACACAGCCCGACAAGCCGAAGAACCGCGGCAAGCAGATACAGATGACCCCGGTGAAGGAGCTTGCGCTGAAGCACGAAATCCCGGTCTATCAGCCGCTTAGCCTCCGAAAGGGCGAGGACGCTGAAAAGTCCCTGGAGGTGCTCAAGGAGATCGCTCCGGAGTGCATAGTGGTCGTGGCATACGGTCAGTTACTGCCGGAGAGCATACTGGAGCTTCCGAAGTACGGCTGCATAAACGTACACGCGTCGCTGCTGCCGATGTACCGCGGAGCGGCTCCGATACAGCGCTGTATTCAGTTCGGCGAGAAAAAATCCGGAGTTACCACGATGTACATGGCGAAGGGGCTTGACACCGGCGACATGATACTCAGGGACGAGGTAGAGATACCGGAGACCATGACCGGCTCGGAGCTTCACGATAAGCTCGCCGAGATGGGCGGAAAGCTCATCGTGCGCACTCTTGAGGAGCTCCAGGCGGGTACAGCTCCGCGCATTCCGCAGGAGGGCGAGACCTGCTACGCCAGCATGATAAGCAAGGAGGAGCTGAAGCTCGACTTCACCAAGCCCGCAGTTCAGGTTCGGGACTTTATACGTGCGATGTCCGCGGCGCCCTGCGCTTACACTATGCTCGACGGAAAGCGGCTGAAGGTCTACAACGCGGTGATTGCGGAGAAGAACGCTGCGGGGCAGCCCGGGGAAGTCACCGACCCGGATACCTTCACGGTAGCCTGCGGCGAAGGCGCGGTTAGATTCACAGAGGTTCAGCCCGAGGGCGGCAAGCATATGGACGTCCAGGCGTTCCTGCGCGGCAAAAAGCCGGCAAAGGGAACCGTTCTGGGATAATTTCCGCCGCATTACACACCATAACCACACGACCTTTTATTCAAAGCAGGAGGTAAATTATGGTACAGTTATTGATAACAACAGCAGGCCACGCGTCCCGCGCGAACCTGTTCAGCATGAGCTACACAACGGCGTATCTGCTGTGTATCGCGGCGTTTATTTTCGCTGTTGTATGCTCGATAAACGTTAAATCCACATTCAACAAATACGCCCGCATTGCCAGCCGGAGAGGAGTCACGGCAGCTCAGGCGGCGCGGCAGATACTCGACCGCAACGGACTTTACTACGTGCAGGTTCAGCGTATCGCCGGAAATCTCACGGATAATTACAATCCGAAAACTAACATCGTTTCCCTGTCCGACAGCGTTTACGACAGTACCTCGCTTGCCGCCATCGGAGTCGCGGCGCATGAGTGCGGCCACGCTGTCCAGCATGCCACCGGGTATGTCCCGAACGAGATACGCTCGGCGGTGTTCCCAATCGCGCGGCTTGGCTCCACGCTGTATTTCTACGTGTTCCTGCTGGGTATTATTTTCAGCTTTGAGCCGCTTGTGGACATCGGTATAATCATGTTCGCGTTCGTTGTACTGTTTCAGCTCGTTACGCTCCCGGTGGAGTTCAACGCGAGCCGCCGCGCCATGCTGACGTTGAGCAGCGAGGGTCTGCTTGAACAGGACGAGCTTTACGGTGCGCGCAGGACACTTACTGCGGCAGCGATGACCTACGTAGCAAGCCTTGCCGTGTCGGTAACTCAGCTTCTGAGAATGCTGGCTTCGCGCAACAGGCGATAATCTGATTAAGGAGGGCTGGCTATGGCTGACCCACGGCTCACAGTCGTAAAAATGCTGATGAAAATGGACAGCAGCGAGGCGTATTCCAACCTGCTGCTGGATCACGTATTTTCTGAAACCGACCTCAGCGAGAGGGACAAGGCTTTCGCGGCGGCGCTGTTCTACGGCGTCCTTGAGCGGAGGCTCACACTGGACTACATCATTGAGAAAAACTCGAAGATCCCGTTTGCAAAGCTGGATCCGGCGGCGGTTGAGATACTCCGCACCGGGCTGTACCAGCTCCTTTACATGGATTCCGTGCCGGAGAGCGCCGCTGTCAACGAAAGCGTGAAGCTCTGCAAGAAGCTGAAATGCTTTTCAGCGCAGGGGTTCGTCAACGGAATGCTCCGCAGCTTCATACGCAGCGGGAAAAAAATAAGCTACCTCGGTCTGGAGCCTGAAAAGCGGCTGTCCGTTGAGTACTCCTGCCCGGAGTGGCTCACTGAAAAGCTGATACGCGAATATGGCACAGATTTCGCCGTGAAAGCGCTGAAAGCTTCGGTCGGAAGGCCGCCGGTGTACGCGAGGGTCAACACGCTGAAAACCACAACTGAAAAGCTCCTCGCGGAGCTTTCAAAGCACAGGATAAAAGCGGAAGCCTATCCCGGTCTTGAGAACTGCATTCGCCTGGAGAAGCCCGGCGACATCGAGAAATGCGTGCCGTTCCGGCAGGGATTGTTCCATGTTCAGGATATCTCGTCGCAGCTCTGCTGCCTGACCCTCCGTCCGGTGGTCAACGAGACCGTGCTTGACGTCTGCGCGGCTCCCGGCGGGAAGAGCTTCACCCTCGCGGAGCTGATGGGCAACAACGGAAAGCTGTACAGCATGGACCTCCACGATATGCGCGTAGGCCTCATCGAGGACGGAGCGTCCCGGCTCGGGATAAGGATAATCACCGCAATGCAGAACGACGCGTCGAAATTCAACGCGGAGCTTCCGCAGGCGGACAGGGTGCTCTGCGACGTACCGTGCTCCGGGCTTGGAGTTATCCGCCGCAAGCCGGAGATCAAGTTCAAATCGCCTTCGGATTTCGACGGCCTGCCGGAGATACAGTACCAGATACTGGAGACGTCGGCGCGGTACGTCAAGCCGGGCGGAACGCTGGTGTATTCCACCTGCACGCTCTCCCGGGCGGAGAACGACGAGGTCGCGAAGCGCTTCGCGGCGGCTCATCCGGAATTCCTGCCGATAGTGCAGCCGGTGCCTTACGCCGGAGCGGCAGGCGATCCGACGCGCACCTACTGCCCGGACGAAAACGGCGGCGACGGATTCTTCACGGCTTCCTTCCGCCGGGTGAAGTAACAGGTTTCAACAGAAAGGCTGAATAAATTGGAAGAGCTTGAAAAGATAGATATACTTTCACTGACTAAAGAGGAGCTCACCGGGCAGATCACTGCCATGGGTGAGAAAGCATTCCGCGCGAAGCAGATTTATGATTGGCTGCATGTCAAGAAAGTCTCTGATTTTTCGCAGATGAGCAATATTTCTGCACAATTTCGCGAGGAATTATCAAGAAAATTTTGTCTAAAACACCTAATTATCAAAAAAAAGCTTGTATCTGCACTGGATAATACGGTAAAATATCTTTATGGGCTGCCCGACGGCGAGGCGGTCGAAACAGTACTTATGGAATACAAGCACGGCAACAGCCTGTGTATTTCCACGCAGGTCGGCTGCCGAATGGGCTGCCGCTTCTGCGCAAGCACCATCGCGGGATTCGTGAGACACCTGCTGCCGAGCGAAATGCTCCTTCAGGTCTACGAAACCGAGCGCGACAGCGGGCGCCATGTTGACAGCATAGTGCTAATGGGGATCGGCGAACCGCTGGACAATTACGACAACGTTATGAGGTTCCTGACGCTGATGAACAGCGAGGGCGACGGAATGAGCCTGCGGCACATTTCGCTGTCAACCTGCGGTGTAGTACCGAGGATATACGACCTCGCGGAGCTTAAGACCGGACTCACGCTGTCGATATCGCTTCATGCGGCGACCGATGAGCGCCGGAGCGAGATAATGCCGATCAACAGAAAATACCACCTCGACGAGCTGATGAAGGCGTGCCGCCACTACTTTGCAGCGACCGGCCGCCGTATAAGCTTCGAGTATTCGCTCATCGAGGGAGTTAACGATACCGAGCAGGCGGCGCAGGAGCTTATAAACCTCCTGGGCGGAATGACCTGCCATGTGAATCTTATACCGATAAACGAGATACGCGAGCGCGACTTCCGCAAGAGCCGCTCGGTGGAGCGCTTCCAGAAGCGGCTCTGCGACGCGGGGATAAACGCAACGGTGCGCCGCACCCTCGGCGCGGACATCAGCGCGGCGTGCGGTCAGCTCAGGCGCGACGGCGGAATGAACGGTCAGCCGGGCGTATCTCAGCAGAAAACAGGCGGTGAGACATGAAAATTTTCAGCAAGACAGACATAGGTCTGCTAAGGGACGAAAACCAGGACTGCGTGTGGAGCGCTTCGCTCTCTGACGGAGCCTGCGCAGCCGTGCTGTGCGACGGAATGGGCGGCGAGGCTCACGGAGGGCTTGCAAGCCGGATAGCCGTCGACGTAATCTCAAAGCGTATTCTTGGTACGTTCTCCGAGATGATGAACCGCAATTCCGTGCGGAATCTCCTGATAACCGCGGTCTCCGCGGCAAACAGCGCTGTGGTAGACGCGGCGCGTAAGGAGCCGGAGGGCGCTGTAATGGGCACGACCTGCGTAGCCGCGATTGTTTCCGGCGGCAGGGCGTACATCGTGAACGTCGGCGACAGCAGGGGATATCACCTGTTTACCAGCGAGGACAGCGAGTGCATTCAGCAGGTGACGAAGGATCATTCCCACGTGCGCGACCTCATCGACCGCGGCGAGATCACCGAGGAGCAGGCGAAGCTCCACCCCGACCGCAACAAGATAACCCGTGCAATAGGCGCTGAGGAAATGGTCACTCCTGATTATTTCGAGCTTGACCTTGCGGACGGCGACATGCTTCTGCTGTGTTCCGACGGGCTTTCGTCCTATGGCGACGACATGGACATTCTAGACATCTGCTTCGAGTATCCAACGGAGGAGATCTGCGATAAACTCGTTGATTACGCCAACGGGAACGGCGGTCATGATAATATTTCCGTCGCGCTCATCGCGGTGTGAATATTACAGTTTGATTACAAATTTTACAATTCGGTTGACATTTTCAGGGCTTATATGTTATTATATATAAGAACTGTTGGATAGTTATTATCAGCGTCCGCCGCTTCCATACGGCGCGGGGGCTTTAAACATAATGTATGGAGAAATGGCGGAGCAAATATGGACAGTAATATCGGAAAGAAGCTTGATGGCAGATATGAGCTGCTGGAGCTTATCGGCGTCGGAGGAATGGCGGATATCTACCGCGCCCGCGACATTGTTGAGGACCGCATTGTTGCTGTAAAGATACTTAAAACCGAGTTCGCGGGCAGCGATGAGTTCCTGCGCCGCTTCCGGAACGAATCTAAGGCAATCGCGCTTCTCTCTCACCCGAACATCGTGAAAATTTACGACGTAGGCTTCACCGACAAGGTGCAGTTTATCGTCATGGAGTATGTCGACGGCATCACGCTCACCGACTACATCGAGCAGCAGGGCGTGCTCAAATGGCGCGACGCGGTGCATTTCACCGTGCAGATACTTAAAGCGCTTCAGCACGCGCACGACCGCGGGATAGTACACCGCGACATAAAGTCCAGCAATGTTATGCTGCTCAGCGACGGCACCATCAAGGTCATGGATTTCGGCATTGCGAGATTCAACCGCGAGAACAACAAAACCGTGTCTGAAAAGACCATCGGTTCGGTGCACTACATCAGCCCGGAACAGGCGCGCGGCGACATCACCGACGAGCGCAGCGACATCTATTCCGTCGGCGTAGCGCTCTACGAAATGCTGACCGGCAGGAAGCCGTTCGACGGTGATACGCCGGTTTCCATCGCGCTCATGCACATGCAGAGCACCCCGAAGAAGCCCACCGAGATCAACAGCACTATACCGGAGGGTCTGGAGCAGATCGTGCTCCGCGCTATGCAGAAGGATCCCGCGCAGCGTTACCAGACCGCCGGCGAGATGATAAAGGACCTTGAGGAATTCAAGGCGAATCCGAGCATTATTTTCGAATATAAGTACAACTCCACGGACGGCACCACAAAGTATTTTGACCGCCCCATTCCGGCTGCCGAGCAGGAGCGCAACCGCCGCAAGCAGGCAGTACGCACCGAGCCGGAGGAGGACTACGAAGAGGACGACTACGACGAGGACGACGAGGACGAGTACGAGGAGCGCCGCTCCCCGCTTATCCCGATACTCTTTGCAGTGGGAACCGCGTTCGTTATCGCGACAGTGTTCCTTGTAATGACCATCGTATTCAAGAACCTGAACGTGACTCCCGAGCAGGTCGGCTCCGTTGCAGGCATTTCCAGCGGTTCCACGGTGAGCGTGAACGACAGTAACGAGTACCTCATGCCGAACCTTATCGGAATGTCCTGGGACGAGGCTAAGTCCAAGTATTCCCAGTACATGACGCTGGTTCCCGAGCAGGAGTGGAGCGAGGTAACGAAGGATCAGATATTCGATCAGGAGTACCCCGAGGGACGTAAGGTCAAGATAGGTACCGAGGTCACTGTAAAGGTCAGCATGGGTATCCGCCAGATAGAGGTGCAGAATCTTGAGAACCTCAGCGCCGCTATCGCAGAGAGCAAGCTCCAGAAGGATGGCTTCAAGGTCAAAAAGACCTTCGAGGAATCCGACGATATCGCGAAGGATTACGTTATCCGCACCGAGCCTGGCGCTCACGAGATGGCGGATCAGGGAAGCACCGTTGTGCTGGTTATCAGCATGGGTCCCGAGGACACCTCTGTAAACGTTCCGAAGTTCGTTAACCTCCCGCTTTCCGTTGCGCTTGAGCGCGCGGCTGAGTACCACCTCGACCCGCAGGTGCGCTACGAGGACAGCGAGGACGTCGAGAAGGACGTTGTAATGGAGCAGAGCATTGATCCGGGAAGCATGGTAGACCGCGATACGCCTATCGAGCTTGTCGTAAGCACCGGCGAGATCAGCGAAAAGACCAGAAAGTTCACATATTCGCTGCCGAAGAAGGCTTCCGGCGAATTTGAGTTCAGATACTACGTTGACGGCGTTCTTGACGAGGAATCCAAGGTAACGCTCGATATCGGCCTTGCGTCCAGCAAGTCGATGACCTACACCGTGACCGGTAAGGCAGGCGAGACCAGGACCGTAACCATCAAGGTAACGTCCCTTGACACCGGAAAGACGGGCAGCTACGGCGAGATAATCGTAAACTTCCCTGAGGACGGCAGCAAGGCAACGCTTGAGGACAGCTTCGACGGCTCCATCTTTGCAGAGCTCCAGAAGGCTGACGCCGGCTCCGAGCCTACGGTAGACACCACAGAGCCGGAGAACCCGGGCGATACCTCTGACGCCGGACACTCCGAGCCTGAGAATACGACTTCTTCATCTCACACGGAAACAACTCCGGTTGAGCCTGATCCTGGAATTTCAGTCGACTGATCAAGGGGGTAATGGTATTTCTGCTGAATATCATCACGGAATAATTACAAAAGCAGTCGGGGGCATCTATTATGTAGATGCCCTTTCGGGCTTTGAAAAAGACGGAAGGGGAGTACCGGACGGGACGACCTTCAAATGCGCGGCAAGGGGACTTTTCAGGAAGAACGAGATAAGCCCCAGCGCCGGGGATAACGTCATTGTGGAGTGCCAGGAGAATCACGAGCCGCTTATCTCAAAGATACTGGAGCGCCGGAATTACCTTGTGCGCCCGCCGCTCGCGAACCTGGACGGAATCGTGTTCGTGATAAGCTGCGCCGACCCGGCTCCGAACCGCTTTGTGCTGGACAAGCTCATCGCGATAGCCGACAGCAAGCAGATCGAGCCAATGATAGCGTTCACAAAGCCGGATCTTCAGCAGGCGGAGGAGCTTGCCGGGATATACCGCAGCATAGGGATCAGGGTCTGCATGGTGAATAACCTGACCGGCGAGGGCGCGGAACCAGTCCGGGAGTTTATAAATGGCAGAGTGACCGCGTTTATCGGCAATTCCGGCGTGGGAAAGTCCAGCCTGATGAATTCGCTGTTCCCGCAGCTAGGGCTTGAGACCGGGATAATCAGCAAGAAACTCGGAAGGGGAAAGCACACCACCCGCCAGGCGCAGCTATACCGCCTGTCCGAGCTTGACCCTGCCATGACCGGCTACGCCGCGGATACCCCGGGATTTTCCACGGTTGATACGGAGCGATACTGCCGTATTCCCGCCGGGGAGCTTGACAACAGCTTCCGCGAGTTCGCGAAGTTTGCCGAGAAATGCCGCTTTGCCGACTGCGCCCACATCAAGGAAAAGGACTGCGCCGTCCGCGCCGCCGCCGAAAGCGGGGAGATCGCAAAGTCGCGCTATGAGAGCTACCTCAGAATGCACGAGGAAGCAAGCAAGATAAACGACTGGGAGTGACAACATGTCAAAGATATGCTCAATAATCTGCGGAGCGCCGGACGGGAGCCTTCCCGAGAAGCCGGAGGGGCTGATAATCTGCGCCGACAAGGGGCTTGACCACGCGCTTGCCGCAGGATTGACCCCGGATATGATCGTAGGGGATTTCGACAGTGCAAACAGCAAGCCGCCGGAGGGTATACCAGTGATCCGCACTATACCCGAGAAGGACGATACGGATACGATACTTGCCTGCGAGGCCGCGATAGAGGAAGGCTGCGATGAGATTCGGCTGTACTGTGCGCTTGGCGGCAGAACCGACCACACCATCGCGAATATCCAGACGATGGAGATGATGCGCCAGCGCGGCGTGAATGTCACGATAGTTGGTAACGGCGAGCGGATTTACCTTGTCCATGAGCGCGAAGCTGAAATTCCGCGCTTCAGGGGCTACGTTTCGGTGTTTTCCTACGGCGAGACCTGCATTGTCAGCGAATACGGAATGAAATACGGTCTGGTGCGCTACCGCCTGGACAACGCCTATCCGCTGGGCGTAAGCAACGAGGTCGCCGACGAGGTCGGAAGGGTTATCGTACACGGCGGAACGGCGCTTGTAATCGAACATCACGAATAAAAAGTCCCCGGTACATCGTACCGGGGAGAGACCGGCGAAAGTGTGCGGATAGAGGTATTTTTTGACCCGGCAAAGCTGGGTCAAAAAATGGATTTCAAATGCCCGCTTCGCGGGCAAAGAACACTTTTTCAACAAGCTGAAATCCCCGGTACATCGTACCGGGGATTATTTCTATTACGATTTGTTAAGCTACCGGTTCAGAGGTCGCTGAAATATCAGCGGGTCTGTCCGGGTGGGTGAAATCCTTGTTGCTGCCGAAGCCTGAATCGCTGCGCACCCACGAGCCGCCGTCCTGATTCCACGTGCCGGAGCCGCTTCCAGTGGCTCCGCCGCCGCTTACTCCGTCGGTCGCCGTGACGGTGGTGAGCAGAATGTCGTCCGCATAGATGGAGTAGCTCGAACCCGGGAGGAAATCCTTGGTGGAGAATATCAGGGATTCACAGTCTTTAGGTGTGACCGTGCTGATAATGTCCGCGCCGTCCGCGTTGCGTACTTCAATGGTGCTTCCCGCGCCGACCTTGTTGTAGACCGACAGGCAGGGCTGCGAGAGCGTACTCGGTGCCTGAGCCATTCCGCGGGAGCCGAGCGCGATGAGCGTTCCGCCGCACATTGCAAACGAGATATCGTAATCAAGCGCACCATCGCGGCTGCTGGTGGGGCCGAACACAACGAGAGTACCTCCGCTCATAGAAACGGTTCCGTTGGAGTCGATTCCGTCTCCGTCCGCGTTGGAGGTAATGCTGCCGTCGGAGATAGAAATATACGGAGTAGTTCCGGTGGCGGAGTTATCGCAGGCGTTTATGCCGTCGTTGTAGGCACGAAGGCTTATCACGCCGCCGTTTATCTCAACGCCGTTCGCTTCCAGGCCCTCGGCGCTTGTTGTAATGTTGATCTCGCCGTTGTTGATTGTCAGTATCGTGTCGGCATGGATACCGTCATCGCCGCTGGAGATGTTGAAAGTTCCGCCGCCTATCGTGATGTTTCCGTTGGAGTGCACCGCGTCGTCGGCGCAGTCGGCGGTTATTCTGCCGTCGGTTATCGTGATGGCGTTTCCCGCCTTGAGTCCCTTCATGCTTTCCGCAGAGTTCCCCTCGGAGTCAGTCATGCTGCTGAAATCAAATCCGCCGTTTCCGTTGTGTGAGAATCCGCCCCATCTGCCGCCGAACTGGTCGTCCGAGGTGTATTCGACTGTGGAGCTTCCGCCTCCGGTCTGTACGTATATCGTGCCTCCGGAAATATTGAGGTTGGTTTCTGCCTGAATGCCGTCGCGGCCGCAGTTCAGCGTGTAGCTGCCGTCGGTAATGCTGATGTAGCCCTTCTGCTGGTCGGTGGAGTTTGTGGATTTAAGCCCGTCGCAGCCGCTGTTGACAGTCACGGTGCAGGAAGCTCCGAGCAGGTAATCCTTGCCTATGATACCGTCCTCAGCGGCGTTCACGTTGATGATACCGCCGCAGAGCTTCAGACCGTCGCGGCTGTTTATGCCGTCCTTGTAGTTTCCGGTGACATTCAGCGTGCCGCTTCCGTTTATCACGAGGGTTTCGCGGGAATAGAGCGCGGCCGCGTTGTTCTCGGCGTTTTCAGCGGAATATCCGGTGCCGTCGGAGAGCGAGTTCACTGAATTCCCCGTGAGAGTCATAGTGAGCTTGTCCGCCTTGTTGCAGAGTATCGCGGGCCCGTCCGAGCAGGAGAGGTCAACGCCGTTCATTATGAGATACACCGCGTCGTCCTTGCCGCAGTCTATAACGAGCTGACCGTCCGGTGTGTTTCCCGAAACGGAGTAATATCCCGCCTTGCTGATGGTGACGACCTTACCGCTGACTGAAACACCGCTGCCGTGGAGATCAGCGCCGCCGTCGGTAAATGCAATGCTGCTTCCCGAGCCGGTAGCCGGGGTCAGATCCTTTTCGCTTACGGTGTGCATGTGCGAAACCGCCGAAGCGTCCGCGGTCTCCGTCCGGACGGCTGCGTCGTTTTCCTGTGTGACCTCGCTTGAGCGAAGCGGGTCTTTCGTGCAGCCCGTATTTACAGATAAAGCAATAGAACAGAGCGCAGCCAACGCTCTTAATCCTGATCTCATAGTTTGCTCCTTATAAATTAGATGCCTAAAAAAGCGTGGTGAATTCAAAGCTGTTCCGCCGATTCATGCAGGGCAGCGATGGAAATAGTCAGATTTCCGTTGCGTTCGCGAAGGCGGTCTATCATTTCCTTTTCGCGGGAGGGATCTTTCTCGGTTATCTGGTAGCGCAGGTCGAAAAGCGTACCCATAGCGGTGGTCTTGACCTGCACCAGCTCGTGCTCTGAAAGATACTCGTCGAAAATATCGTCAAAAATGCCGGTGTAGTCGAGGTTCTCCGGAATAAGCACGCGCAGCAGCTTCCGGCGCGTAACGTTCCGGAACCACGGCGTAGAGCTTACCACAGCGAGAACCAGCCCAATGACGACCGCGATGACGACGGCGAACGCTATGTACCCCATTCCGGTTGCTAGGCCTATGCAGACCGCGTAGAAAATAAAGCAGATATCGCGTGAACTGCCTGGCGCCGATCGGAACCTGACCAGGCTGAACGCGCCCATAACGGCAACGCCGGCTCCGATAGACCCGTTGACCAGCATAATGACCGCCTGAATCAGCACGGGAAGCACCAGCATGGTCACGAACATATTCCGCGAAGACTGCCGTGTCGTGAGCCTGTAGACCGCAGCCGCGCCAAGTCCCAGCAGCAGGGAAGCCGCGGTGCAGATGAGCATTGAGGTTATCGACAGACCCTCGGAACTAATTATTGTGTCGAAGAAATTATTCAAAACTGTCACTCCAAAGTAGAATTATGTGGTGCAAAGATCCTGAAAGCGCTGTTTGTAAACCGAGCCGTACTTTGAAAACGAGCCGGGGTGTATCCCGAGTTCGGAAAGCGTACCGGCGAGCCACAGCGGAATCGACGAAGCCGACTTTATTTCCATTATCCGGAACGGCTGCCCGGGGATGGTATCGCCGTCGGTACCGTTCCGGAGGTCGAGGTCGCCGAGCCGGTACCTTATGTTTCCGTCGAGCGTGAGCCGGAGCTCCGGGTCGTCAGCGCCGTGGAAGGCTCTGCGGTCGTAGAATACGGCGGCTCTGGGTATCAGGCCGTTGCGGCGTATCATGTGGGTCATTTCAGCCGTGACCTGCCGTGCTACGTAGTCGCCGGATTCCGGCGGTATACCTTCCGTCAGGAACCGCATAGCCTGCGCAAAGTCCGTGGAAACACGGCGCTTGTAGACTACTCCGTCGTATTTCTTTTTTATTTCAAGGAACACCGGGGAGCTGTTCGTCGGAGTACCGTAGGCGCGCAGCCGGAGCTTTTCCTTGTAGACGGGCTTGTCAAGGGAGATCCGGGCGAGTATGTCGTCCGGAGAATCGCAGTAGAGCGAGCAGATTGTCTGGCGGGAATATTCGTCCTCGATCATGAAGCCGGAAATTTTCTGAAGAACTGCCTCGGTCTGCTGACTGGTAAGCAGGTATTTTATCTCCATACGCTGAAAAGTATTCGCATATGCCATACCGCTCACCCCGCTTTTCGTATACATGCATTATACATTATTTCTGTGACAGTTTTATGATAGATGGCGAATTATTTCCCGTGCCAGTGAGAAATATGTGTTAATAAATTGTGCAATTCGACTGAATGAATGATGTATTTCTCCTGAAATGGAAAAAATAGCGCCCTCCGCAGCCGGAGAGCGCAAATTTGTAATTTACCTGATGTCGCCGATGTACATAGCGTCGCCGAACGAGAAGAACCTGTAGCGCTCCTTCACGGCTACTTCATAGGCGTGGAGCGTCTTTTCGCGCCCGAGGAACGCACTGACTAGCATTATCAGCGTGCTTTCAGGCAGGTGGAAGTTGGTTATCAGCCCGTCGATGACCTTGAATTCGTAGCCGGGGTAGATGAAAATTCCGGTGTCCTGTGTGAGTATCGGGGAGTTCGCGCCGGTCAGCGGGGAGTTTCCCTTATCTGCTTCAGTCGGTGAGAAAAGCTCCGGCTGAACGCCCGCGGCGGATTCCAGCGTGCGGCAGGAGGTAGTGCCGACGGAGATCACGCGGCCGCCGTTTGCTTTGCAGCGGCGTATTTTTTCAGCGGTTATCTCCGGAACGGAGTAGTGCTCCACGTGCATTTTGTGGTCGAGAATGTTGTCCTCTTTCACCGGGCGGAATGTTCCAAGCCCGACATGAAGCGTGACGTAGGCGGTGTCAACGCCCTTGTCAGCGAGCTTTCTGAACACGTTCTCCGTGAAGTGCAGACCCGCAGTGGGAGCGGCGGCGGAGCCGGTCTCGCGGCAGTAGATAGTGTTGTAGCGATCCTTGTCCTGGAGCTTCTCGGTGATGTAGGGCGGGAGCGGCATCTGACCTATGCGGTCGAGGATATCAAAGAAATCCCCCTCGAACGAGAAGCGGACAAGGCGGTTTCCCTCGTTCACGATGTCGAGTATCTCAGCGGAAAGCCCCTCCGGGAAATCGACGATCGTGCCGGGTTTCAGACGCTTTCCGGGGTGCACCAGGGTCTCCCATTCGGTGAGGCTCAGGCGCTTGAGCAGCAGGAACTCAACGTGGGCGCCGGTGCCGCGCTTGACGCCGTATATACGCGCCGGGAAAACCTTGCTGTCGTTCATTACAAGCAGGTCGCCGGGGTTCAGGTAGTCAGCGATGTCGTAGAAGTGCCTGTGGCTTATCTCACCGGTGGAGCGGTCGATTGCCATCAGCCGGGAGCTGTCCCGCGGCTCGACCGGAGTCTGCGCGATGAGTTCCTCGGGAAGTTCATAGTTAAAATCAGATTTTAGCATCGTCATAATTTACATTCCTTTTTCATAGATTAGCGTATACTCTATTGTACCATAAACCGACGGATAAATCAATTTTTAATCGTTGTTGAAATTAAACAAAATCCTCGCCGTAATTGAAGAATATTTATACGAATGGGGGTTGACAACAATGCGGTTATGTGCTAAAATAATATGGTAATGAGTAATTAACTCATGGGGACTTATCGTCCCGCTGATAGAGGTGCGGAACAGATCAGTAGCGCGTCCATAACGGTTTGCGGAGACCGGCTGCGCGAAAGGCTTACCGCCGAAGAATGCACGATCCGTGGTGTGCATGTCTGGCTGCACGTTGAACAGGCGTCCGGCTGTCATCGGTCTGATGGAGAGCTATCGCATATATACGATAACGATATCAAATCAGCCGATGAACTATACTCCATCGGCTTTATTTATTGCAAAAAGAGAAAGGAAACATTCCCATGAAAGAAAAGTATAATGTCGGTATAATCGGCGCAACAGGTATGGTAGGTCAGCGTTTTGCTACCCTGCTTGAAAACCATCCCTGGTTCCATGTAGTTGCACTCGCAGCTTCTCCCCGCTCCGCTGGCAAGACCTACAAAGAGGCCGTAGGCTCCCGCTGGCTGATGGATACTCCCATGCCCAAGAGCATGGAGGACATCGTTATCATGGACGCTACCGCAGATGTTGACAAGATCGCTTCCATGGTAGATTTCGTTTTCTGCGCTGTTGATATGAAGAAGGACGAGATCAAGGCTCTTGAGGAGAGATACGCAAAGGCAGAGTGCCCGGTAATGTCCAATAACTCCGCTAACCGCTTCACTCCCGACGTTCCGATGATCATTCCGGAGGTCAACGCAGACCACGCTGCCATCATCGACGCTCAGAAGAAGCGCCTCGGCACAAAGCGCGGCTTTATCTCCGTAAAGTCCAACTGCTCCATTCAGAGCTATGTTCCGGCTCTCTCCCCGCTGAGAAAGTTCGGCATCAAGAATATCCTCGCTTGCACATACCAGGCGATCTCCGGCGCAGGCAAGACCTTCGAAACCTGGCCTGAGATGGTGGATAACCTTATCCCGTACATCGGCGGCGAGGAAGAGAAGTCCGAGCAGGAGCCGCTGAAGGTATGGGGTCATATCGAGGGTAGCGAGATCGTAAAGGCTCAGTCCCCGCTGATCACCACACAGTGCCTGAGAGTTCCGGTTTCCAACGGTCACTTCGCAGCCGTATTCGTAAACTTCGAGAACAAGCCTTCAATGGACGAGATCAAGAAGATCTGGGCTGAGTACGCAGGCGAGCCGCAGGCTCTGAAGCTGCCGTCCGCTCCGAAGCAGTTCATTCACTACTTCGAGGAGGACAACATGCCGCAGGCTAAGCTGCACCGCAACCTTGAGGGCGGTATGGCTGTATCCGTCGGCAGACTGCGCCCCGATACAATGTTCGATTACAAGTTCGTGTGCCTTTCTCACAACACACTGAGAGGCGCCGCAGGCGGAGCTGTTGAAATGGCTGAGCTGCTTGCTGCAAAGGGCTACCTGGACTGATATCTCCGTGAAAGGATAACCCATGAAAAAGACTATATTTACCGGCGTAGGCACCGCCATCGTCACCCCGATGAACGCCGACGGCTCCATCAATTACGATGAGTTCGGCAAGCTCATCGAGTTCCAGATAGCCAACGGCGCAGACGCTCTCGTAGTATGCGGCACCACCGGCGAGGCTTCCACCATGCCCGACGAGGAGCACCTTGAGTGCGTCGGCTACGCCGTTAAGAAGGTCGCTCACCGAGTTCCTGTAATTGCAGGAACCGGCGCGAACGATACCGCCCACGGCATCAGACTTTCCGCTGCCGCTGAAAAGCTCGGCGCGGACGCCCTGCTTCAGGTAACGCCATACTACAACAAGGCTTCCCAGCGCGGACTGGTAAAGCACTTCACTGCTATCGCAAACAGCGTGAAGATACCGATAATCCTTTACAATGTTCCCAGCCGCACCGGCTGCAACATCTCCATTGACACCTACAAGGAGCTTGCGAAGGTTCCGAATATCGTTGCAACTAAGGAAGCAAGCGGCAATATGTCTCTTGCTGCCGAGATCGCTGCTTATACTGATCTCGACATCTATTCCGGCAACGACGACCAGGTGATGCCGATTCTTTCCCTCGGGGGAAAGGGTGTTATCTCCGTGACCTCCAACCTCATGCCGAAGGAGAAGCACGACGAAGTCGCTCTGTTCAACGCAGGCAAGCAGGCAGAGGCGCTCGCAATCCAGGCTAAGATCCTGAAGTTCGAGAAGGCTCTGTTCATGGACGTCAACCCTATCCCTGTCAAGGAGGCTCTGAACATCATGGGCTTCAAGGCGGGCGAGTGCAGACTTCCGCTGTGTTCCATGTCCGACGAGCAGATCGCTAAGCTCAGAAGCACGATGGAGCCCCTCGGGTTAGTAGGTGCAATAAAGTAAATAATGCGGGCGGAATCAAATGCTTCCGCCCGATATGCTAACTGGCATTTCTGCAAAAATCTGAAAGGAATTACAAATGACTAGAATCGCAATAACAGGCGCATGCGGAAGAATGGGCAGAGTGATCGCGGGTCTTGTTAAGGAGCGCGCGGACTGCACCATCATCGCCGGAATCGACAAGCTCGGCGAGCAGTACGACGAATTCCCGGTGTACACTAAGGTGTTCGACATGCCCGAAAAGCCCGATGTTATCATCGATTTCTCGCACCCCTCCGCGCTTCCTGACCTGCTCAGCTATGGCAAGATGAACAACGTTCCGCTGGTGCTCGCCACGACAGGCTACACCGATGAGGAGCGCGCGCAGATAACCGCGGCTTCGGCTCAGGTCCCGGTGTTTTTCACATTCAACATGTCGCTCGGAATCAATCTTCTGGTGGAGCTTGCGCGCAAGGCTGCTCAGATACTCGGCGGTCAGTTCGATATTGAGATTGTTGAGAAGCACCACAATCAGAAGAAGGACGCGCCCTCCGGCACTGCAATAATGATCGCTGAGGCGATCAACGAGGAACTGGGCGGCAAGGATCATTTCGTATACGACCGCCACAGCGTTAGAAAGCCCCGCGACAAGGACGAGATAGGAATGCACGCTATCCGCGGCGGCACAATCGTCGGCGAGCACGACATAATTTTCGCCGGACACGACGAGGTAATCACGCTGTCGCATTCGGCGCAGTCGAGAGAGGTTTTCGCAAACGGAGCGGTCAACGCCGCAGTATTCCTTGCGGGCAAGCCTGCTGGAATGTACGCAATGTCTGATCTTATTAAGGAGGGCTGACAATGAATATCACAGTAACAGAAAACGTATCAGCAGTAACCTTTAATAATGTACCGCTGTACAAGACCATTATGGAGGACACCCTGACCGCTGTCGCAGAGGCGGGCATCAACATCGACATGATCTCCATGACCGCGCCGACATCGGAGCGTTTCGGCTTCGGTTTCACGCTGGACGACGACGATATGCCGAAGCTGCTGACCGTGGTAAAGCGTCTGAAGGAGAAGCACGACATCACTCCGATGATCAACAGCAGCAACCGCAAGATAGTTATTAAGACCGGAGAGATGGAAGCGCAGGCTGGTTTTGCGGCTAAGGTATTCAACCTGCTGAACAAGATAGACGCGATGATACTTCTGATAACCACCGGTGTTGACGAAATTTCCGTACTTATCCGCGAGAGCGACGGCGAGGCGGCTGAGGCAGGTCTGAGGGAACTGTTCAAGTGAGCGTGCTGAATTTGATTTCGACCGCCGCGGCGACTGCCGAGGCTGCAACGCACGAAGCGACGATAAACGACGCAGTTCACAACCTCGTTGAACACCCGGAGGAAACGGTGAGCAAGTTCAGCGAGTTTTTCCATAACATGTGGGACGCGATAGTGCGCGCAGTTCCGACGATAATTCTCGCGATCATCGTGCTGATAGTGGGTCTGATAGTCTGCAAGCTGGTGCTGAAGCTTATCAGCAAGGGACTCGACCGCACGCGGCTCGACCTGACCGTCACGAACTTTACAAAGCAGTGCTGCAAGATCGTGCTGTATGTTCTGCTGATAACCGTGGTTCTGAGCACGCTGGGAATTCCCGCGACCTCGATCGTTACCGTTATCGGCACCGCCGGCGTTGCGATAGGCCTTGCATTGCAGAACAGCCTTTCGAACGTTGCGGGCGGCATTATGCTGATGATTAACAAGCCATTCAAAATAGGCGATTACATCTCAGTTGCGGGTGTGAGCGGCACCGTAAAGCAGATCACGATACTGTACACCAGGCTGGATTCCGACTCCAACCAGGCGATATTCATACCGAACGGGCAGGTTTCCGGCGCGACTGTTACGAACAACAACAGCAACGGTATCCGCCGCGTGGATATGGTGTTCTCAATAAGCTACGACGACGATTTCGAGAAGGCGCAGCAGGTTATTTTCGAGGTGCTGAAGCGCAACGAAAAGATACTGAAGGATCCCGCGCCTATCGTCAGAATGCTGGAGCATGCGGCAAGCTCGATAAACATCGCAGTACGTCCGTGGTGCAATTGCGCCGATTACTGGAGCGTGTACTTCCAGACTATGGAGGATATCCGCGCAGCGTTTACAGCGGCGGGAATCTCGATCCCGTTCGACCAGCTAGACGTGCACGTTGTCAAGGAATGATCACAGGGGAGCAGATGCTATACGTCTGCTCCTTTTTGTATATTTTTTGACTGTTGCTGCAAATAGTCTGTATAATTATTCAAAAAATACTTGAACAAATCTTAAAAGTGTGGTATACTAAAATAGATTAAATATGTTCGCCTGAAACTCAGGAGGTAAGTATGGATAAGAAATCAAACAAGCCGGTCGGCACCATCAAGGTGTCCGAGAGCGTTATAGTCAAGATGGCAGAGCTTGCGGCTGCCGAGATCGACGGAGTTTACTGCCGTGGTCAGGCTCCAGCTCCATCGAATACCAAGTCAAAGGTGCTGGGTCCTGTTCGTGCAAGGCTGGGCGAGGATACTGCGGAGATACGCGTTGATATCGTCGTGATGGAAGGCTTCAACGCTGTGAATGTCGCGGAAGCAGTCCAGAAGAGCATAAAGTCAGCTATACAGAGCATGACGAACTTCACAGTTACAAAGGTAGACGTTAACGTTGCCGGAATAAAATTCAAGGAGAGCGCGGAATAAGCGCAACAACGAAAATGGAAGAAAAACTTAGCAGAAGAGAAGTGCGCGAGGGCGCATTCATAATACTTTATCAGACCCTTTTCGGTCAGACCCCCCAGGAGATAACAGAGGCTGACGAGGAGGCGTTCGGTCTTGCGCGCAGCCACGAAACCGACCTCATCGTAAACGGAGTTCTCTCCCACGACGAGGAGATCACCGGGATTATCGCGAAGTACAGCACCACCAGGTCGGTAGCGCGTATTTCAAAGGTGAACCTCATTATCATGAAGATCGCGATTTATGAGATCAAGTACGACGACAAGGTGCCCGGAGCCGCCGCCATCAACGAGGCGGTCGAGCTTGGCAAGAAATACGCGTACAAGCAGGACTGCAACTTTATAAACGGCGTTCTGAACTCATATCTTGAGGAATTCGAGAATGCCAGGGATTGATTTCGGCCTTGACAGGTTCGGAAGGCGCGACCCAGACCCGGTGATGACTGTAACTCAGCTCACCGCCGCGGTAAAGTCTGCGATAACCTCCATGCCGGAGCTGTCGCACGTTGCGGTCGCGGGCGAGATATCGTCCTGCACGCGCTCGGCGAAGGGGCATATTTACATAACCCTAAAGGACGGTGCAAGCGTTGTGAGCGCGGTGGTCTTTGCAGGCTCTGCACGGACTCTCACTCACCAGCCGCAGGTGAACGAGCAGGTAGTCTGCTACGGCTCTGTGGACGTTTACGGCGGTCAGGGCAGATATCAGCTCTACTGCACTGACATCACGCTCCAGGGCGCAGGAACCCAGGCGGCAGAGCTGGAGGCGCTCCGGCGCAGGCTGGAGCAGGAGGGGCTGTTCAGCCAGCACCGTCCGATACCTGCTATGCCGAGGATCATCGCGGTGGTCACTTCCGCAGGCGGGGCCGCGCTGACCGACATCAAGAACGTACTTGCAAGGCGCTGTCCGATGGTGAAGCTGCTGCTTATTCCTGCCCTGGTGCAGGGCGCGGAGGCTCCCGAGTCGGTGGCTGCGGGAATACGCCGCGCACAGGACACCGACGCTGACGTTATCATATTTGGCAGAGGCGGAGGCTCCGTGGAGGATCTTTCCTGCTTCAATTCCGAGGTGATAGCCCGGGCGGTCTACGCCAGCCGTATCCCAACGATATCCGCAGTAGGCCACGAGCGCGACTACAGTATCTGCGACTATGCCGCAGATCTCCGCGCGCCGACTCCTTCCGCGGCGGCGGAGCTTGCTGCGTCAGTGACCGCCGATATGATGATCGACGACCTCAGCGGCGCACTGAGCCAGATAAGCAGCCGAATGTCGCACTACATTGCGGAACGCGGCAGCATGCTGGATTCCCGAATGGCGCTTATCACTGCGCTTTCGCCCGCGTCCAGGCTCCGGACTGCTTCGCAGCGGCTGGATTCTATCGAGCAGCAGATACGCCAGAGCATACACAGCCGGCTTGACAGGCTCGACCGCGCTGTTATGGCAAGCGCCGGAGTTATATCCGCGCTGAATCCGCTTGCGGTGCTGTCGAGGGGATATTCCGTCACCAGCAGCGGCGAAAGGATAGTCACGGAAGCGGGACAGCTTTCTCCGGGCGACGATATCAGCATCAGGCTCGGGAAAGGCTCCGTCACCGCCAGAGTGACTTCAGTCAGCGAGGACTGAACTAACGGAGGTACACAATGGATTTTGAACAGGCAATGAAGCGCCTTACAGAGATATCGGAACTAATGGGCAAGAGCGACCTCAAGCTTGAGGACTCGATGAAGCTTTACACTGAAGCGGTGGAGCTGACTAAAAAGTGCAAGGAATATATCAAAAATGCGGAGCTCCAGGTTCAGACCCTGGAAGCTTCCAACTGATCCGGAGGTCAGAATTTGGATAAGGAAACAGTCAGGGAACAGCTCCGCGATTACGCGGAAATGACCGAGCGGGCGATAGATTCCTACCTGCCCGAGACCGAGTGTCTCCAGAAGAACGTGATTTTAGCGGCAAGGCACAGCCTGACCGCAGGCGGAAAGCGCCTCAGACCCGCGCTCGTGATGGAGTTCTGCCGGGTCAGCGGCGGGGAAGCGGCGTCGGCGCTTCCGGTGGCGTGCGCCATTGAGATGATGCACACGTTTTCGCTGATACACGACGACCTTCCGTGCATGGATAACGACGACATGCGCCGCGGCAGGCCGAGCTGTCACAAGGCATTCGGGGAAGCCAACGCGCTTCTTGCCGGGGACGCGCTTGCGATTCTCCCGGGGGAGATAATCGCGAAGGCGGGGCTGAAGGGCACGATATCCCAGGGCGCCGCGCTGAAGATCATCTCGCTGCTCGGAGAGCAGGCGGGCATTTTCGGAATGATCGGCGGTCAGGTGATCGACACTGAAAACGAGGGGAAGCAGCTCCCGGAAAACGTGCTGCTTGAGATGTACCGCATGAAAACCGGCGCTCTGCTGGAATTCTGCTGCCGCGCGGGAGTTATCGCAGCGGGCGGCGGAGCCGACCTTCAGCTTGCGGCGGGAACATACGCAAGGAAGCTGGGACTGGCATTCCAGATAATCGACGATATCCTGGACGTCACCGCTGACGAGAAGCTGCTCGGCAAGCCGGTAGGCAGCGATAAGGAGAGCGGGAAGTACACATACGCCGCCGTTGTGGGGCTTGATAAGGCACGCAGCGAAGCGGCAAAACTCACCGAAGAGGCAGTCCGGGCGCTGTCTGAGTTCGGGGACAGAGAGTTTCTGGAGGGGCTGACGCGCCTTCTGCTCGAGCGGAACTACTGATCGTCCGGAGGAAGTAATTTATATGAATATTTTTATGGCGAACCCGACTGTGACGGTCGGGCTGATATCGTTTATTTCAGCGCAGATAATCAAGACAGCGCTGTTCGCGATAAAGCAGAAGACCTTCAACCCCGAGCGTATCACGGGCGCGGGCGGCATGCCGTCGTCGCACTCGGCGCTGGTGGTATCCGTTGCGCTGTATCTGCTGCGGCTGGAGGGATTTTCAAGCTCCACGTTTGCGCTTTCGATAATCATAATGGGCATAGTTATCTATGACGCGCTCAGCGTGCGCTATAACGCCGGGCTCCACGGCAAGGAGCTGAACCGCCTGCGCAAGGTGATAGACGAGATGGACGACGAGATCTCCAGGCTCAGCGGCGAGGAGCGCGACGAGAAAATGGAGGAACTTTCCGACCGCAAGGATTTCAAGGAGTTCCTTGGTCATAAGCCGATAGAGGTGCTTGCAGGAGCGCTTCTGGGAATACTTATTGCAATGCTGTTCCCGCTGCCGGCGTAAATTTGCGAGGAGATCATGATACTAGACGATTCAATAAATCACGAAAAGATATCAAACATGACCCTGCCCGAGCTGAAAGAATTATGCCGTGAACTGCGGCGCTGCATTCTGAACACCGTATCCGAAAACGGAGGCCATCTTGCCTCCAACCTCGGAACAGTGGAGCTGACGGCGGCGCTGCACTTTGTTTTTGACGTAAAAGAGGACAGGATCGTGTGGGACGTAGGCCACCAGGCGTACGCTCACAAGCTGCTCACCGGGCGCTATTCTGAGTTCAGCACGCTGAGAAGCCTAAACGGAATATCCGGCTTCACACGCCGGAAGGAGTCCACAGCGGACGCTTTCATTTCCGGGCACAGCAGTACTTCAATATCGGCGGCGTTCGGGATCGCCTCCGCGATGAGATTACAGGGGCGCCGCGGAAGCGTAGCCGCGGTGATCGGCGATGGAGCACTAACCGGCGGCATGGCGTACGAGGGTCTGAACAACGCCGGAAAGAGCAAGGCTCCGCTGGTGGTGATACTTAACGACAACGCGATGTCGATATCCAAGAGCACCGGCGCGCTGGCGCTTTATCTGGCGCATATCCGCTCCACAAAGAAGTACTACTGCGCGAAGGAGCACGTAAAATCCCTGCTTTCAGCGGTTCCGGTGGTGGGAGATAAGCTGGAGCGCACGATACGCACCGCAAAGGGGCTTATCAAGGACGCGATATACGACAGCAGCAACATGTTCGAGAATTTCGGGTTCCAGTACATCGGCCCGGTCAACGGTCACGACCTTGAGGATCTGATCGAAGCGTTACAGGTCGCGAAGATAATGCGCCGGCCCTGCGTTGTTCATGTGTTCACCACTAAAGGAAAGGGCTGGAAGCCTGCGGAGGAGAACCCCGGCGAGTACCATGCGGTCACAAAGAAAAGCTCTGCGCCCTCCGGCGAGACGTTCACCGAAGCCTTCGGCAGGGAGCTTGAGCGCATAGGCAAATCCGACAGCCGCGTATGCGGCATTACTGCGGCGATGAAGTATGCCACCGGCATGAACTACTTCAAGAACGCCTGCCCGGAGCGCTTTTTCGATGTCGGCATAGCGGAGCAGCACGCGGTGACTTTCGCCGCAGGCCTTGCCGTGGAGGGAATGCTCCCGGTGTTCGCGGTGTACTCCACGTTTTTGCAGCGCGGTTTCGACCAGATCGTGCATGACTGCGCGATAGAAAACACGCATGTCACGTTAGCTGTCGACCGCGCGGGCTTCACCGGCGAGGACGGCGAGACCCACCAGGGATTTTTCGACGCGGCTATGCTGGCTTCAATTCCGAACACCACGGTGTTTTCCCCGGCAAGCGCCGAGGAACTCCGTCTGTGCCTGAGCGAGGCGCTCTACAACACGGACGGAATCGCGGCGGTTCGCTACCCCAAGGGCGGCGAGAGCGGCTCAGTGGAGCCGTCGGTAAGCTGGGACTGGTCGGGGAAGCGAGGCGGTACGCTGGCGGTGAGCTACGGAAGGCTCTCCGCAAATATGACGGCAGCAGCCCGGGAGGCGTCCCAGCGCGGCGAGCCGGTGGACTGGCTCCGGCTGGTTCGGATAAGCCCGATTCCAGAGGAAGCGCTCCGGACTTCGCTTTCCTACAAGCGGGTGGTGTTCTTCGAGGAAGGAATACTCCAGGGCGGCATAGGCGAGCGTTTCGGGGCGGCTCTGCTGGAGATGGGATATTCCGGCGGTTTCGAGGTCGTCGGGGTGGACGGTCAGTTCGTTCCGGCGGGGACTGTCGCTCAGCAGCTTGAGATGTTCGGGCTTGACAGGGCTTCCATGGCGGCAAGGCTGACTAACCTCCCGGGAGGGAATCATGCGACTTGACATCTATCTCACCGAGAATTCGCTCTGCAAGAGCCGCACAGCGGCGCAGAGCCTTATAAAAAGCGGGGGAGTTTCACTAAACGGAATCCCCTGCACGAAGCCGTCTCAGGAAGTCGGCGCGAGCGATACGGTCGACATCATCGGAGAGCAGCTCCGGTATGTCGGCAGGGGCGGGCTGAAACTGGAAGCCGCTCTGGATAAGTTCGCGCTGGATATTACCGGCGCGGAGTGCATAGACATCGGTTCCTCAACGGGCGGCTTCACGGACTGCATGTTACAGCATGGCGCGGCTAAGGTCTGGGCGGTGGACGTCGGGAGAGACCAGCTCGACGAGAGCCTGCGCTGCGACCCGAGGGTAGTCTCCATGGAGCAGACGGATATCCGCACGGCGGATCTGCCGCAGGTGGACTTTATCGGCACTGACGTGTCGTTTATCTCGCTGAAACTGATACTTCCGCACATATACCGCCTGCTGAAAAGCGGAGGGAGGGCTGCGGTGCTAATCAAGCCGCAGTTTGAAGCCGGCAGGCCGAACCTCAGCAAGAAGGGGATAGTGCGCGATGAGAAGGTACGGCTCAGGATACGCGATGAGATAGCCGAGTTTGCACAGGGCTGCGGATTTTCGGTCATCGGCACTGAAACCTCGCCGATAACCGGCGGCGACGGAAACACAGAATACCTGATGTGCCTTGAAAAGCGCTGAGCTTTCAGGCAGAACGGAGGCAGGCATGAACGGAAAAAGCGTCATGATAGGCTATAACCGCAGGGACCCCAAGTCGGTACGTATCGCGGAGGAAATATGCGCAGAGCTGACCGCGTCGGGATTTGCTCCGCTGTCGCTGAAATACGACGACGGCGGGACGGGCGGTCTGAAGGGCGCGAAGTCCTCCGAGAGCGGCGAGGGCTGCGTATGCATGATAACCGTCGGCGGCGACGGCTCGATAATTTCGCACGGCAAGCTGGCGGCGGTCTGGGGAATTCCACTGATGGGCGTCAACACCGGGCGGCTGGGATTCATGGCGAACCTCGAACCCGGCGATATAAAGCGTATTCCGGAAATAATTACCGGAAATTTCAGAGTGAGCCGCCGCATGATGATGTCCGTGGACGTCAGCTACGCAAACGGCGGGAAGCTCCACCAGAACTGCCTGAACGACGTCGTGGTGTCCCGGGACAGCAAGTCCAAGCTGCCGGAATTCTGCGTTTACTGCGGCGAGACCGAGGTTTCCAGGCTGCGCGCGGACGGCGTGATATTCAGCACTCCGACTGGCTCCACGGCGTACTCGCTGTCGGCGGGCGGGCCTATAATCGACCCTGCGCTCCATTGTATCGAATACACCGCGCTCTGCCCGCACTCGCTGTTTTCCAGACCCATGATCTTCTCTGCGGAGCGTGAAGTCACGCTGCGGGTGAATTCCTATCAGGACAGCCGCGTGACGATAAACTTCGACGGCGACAGCGGATATCCTTTCGATGAAGGCGACGTGCTGACGCTACACATAGGCTCCCCGGATCTTATGCTGATCGAGACCGGCGAGGGATTTTTCGGGTCTGTGAACCGCAAGCTGATGCAGCCGCTGAGATGACGAGGTACTCATGATACAGAATTACGACGAATTCATAACAGAGCTGCACCGCGCTGGGTTTTCCCTGGGCGGCGGGAGCAGCAAGGGAATATACGCGGCGGTGCCTTTCGACTGGACGGAGCAGCCTACAGGGACTCAGGTGCGCTGGCACACCGGCGAGCCTGACACCGACCCCTGGGAGTGGCGCATGCGCGTCCTTGAGGAGCGGAGCGACATCGCCTACGCGAAGGTGTTTTTCCGTGGAAGCGGCTACATAACCCGGGAGTGGTACCCATTCTTCATGTCAGTCCGCCGCCAGGGCATGACCTTTGAAGAAATGTGGGAATCCGGCAGGGTAACGGAGCTTTCACGCAGGATATATGAGGCGGTCAGGGATAACGGCAGGGTCGCAATGCATGATATAAAGCGGCTTGCGGGGCTGTCCGGCGAGACATCCGCGCACATTGAGAAGGCGATGACCGATCTCCAGATGAGCATGCTGCTGACGATATGCGGCAGGCAGCAGAAGCGCAATGCGTTCGGGGAACTTTACGGCTGGAGCAGCACGGTATTCTGCACTCCGGAGGAATTCTGGCACGCCGAAGATACCGGAGATATCCCGCCGGAGGAAGCGGCGGAGAGAATACGCGCAAGGGTGCTTGAACTCAACCCTGACGCGCAGGAGCGTAAAATAAGGAAGTTCATTTACGGCTGAGAGGTACACTATGGATAAGAAGCAGCGGCAGCGTGCTATACTCAAGATAATATCCTCGCAGGAGGTCGAAACCCAGGAGCAGCTTGGCGAGCTTCTTGCCGAGGCGGGCTACCCGACCACGCAGGCGACGGTCTCAAGGGATATGCGCGAGCTGAAAATACGCAAGGGAATGGCGGAAAACGGCGTGAACTGCTACTATTCCCCAGAGTGCGAGAATCCACCGGAGTACAGCAGCGTGTTTGCTCAGGCGGTGCTGTCCATAGATTACGCGATGAACATCGTGGTGATAAAATGCCGCCCGGGTCTTGCGAATGCCGCCTGCGTAGTCCTGGACGACGAGGCGTTCGGCTTTGTGGTCGGGACCATAGCCGGAGACGACACGATATTCGTGCTCACCAGAACTGAAAACCACGCCGTGCAGCTTATAGAGCTGCTCAAAAAGATGATGACGAGATAAGGAGAATGCCGCTTGTTAAGAGAACTTTCTATTGAAAACCTTGCAGTTATAGAAAAAGCCTCCGTGGAATTCGGCGGCGCGTTCAACGTTTTCACCGGCGAGACCGGCGCGGGCAAGAGCGTCATCATCGGCGGTATCAACGCGGTGCTCGGCGGCAGGACTAACAAGGATATCGTCCGCAGCGGGGCACCGAAGGCGGTTATTTCCGCGCTGTTCGACGATATTTCCGACCGCGTGAAGGCGAAGCTGTCGGAGCTTGGTTTTTCCTCCGAGGACGGCGAACTTGTTCTCATGCGCGAGATAACCTCCGAGGGCAAAAGCTCCGCGCGGATAAACGGCAGAGCGGCGACGGCGGCAATGCTCCGGGAGGTCGGTGAGCTGCTCGTGGATATCCACGGCCAGCATGAGAACCGCATTCTCATGAACAACGACAATCAGCGCCAGATTCTCGACAGCTACGGGGAGCTTGACGGGCTGCTTGAGGCGTACCGCGGGGAATTCCGCAGGTTCTCGAAGCTCTCGAGGAAGCTCCGAGAAATGCAGGAGGAGAACAAGACACGGGAACTCCGCACGGCGCAGCTAACCGCCATCATCGAGGAACTTACCGAGCTTGACCTCGACTACGGCGACGGTGAGCGCATGGAGGAGGAACTGCAGAAGATACGCAGCACAGCGAAGATACAGGGCGCGCTGTTCACCGCGAATAACCTGCTCAACGGCGAGGAAAATCCTGGCGCGGTGGAACTTGTCCGACAGTCGATGAACTCGTTTGCGGCGGCGGGGGCGGTGCTTCCGGAGGCCGACGCGCTCTACCGCAGGCTCGAGGAGCTTCTCCCGGAGCTTGAGGACATCAGCAGCGAAGCGGCTTCAATGGCATTCGGAGCCGACGACAACGAGGAGCGCGAAGCCGACCTCGAGGACAGGGTTTCCGCGATGAAGCACGCCTGCCGTAAGTACAACATGGATCCCGACCAGCTTGTCGACTACCTCGGGGAGTGCCGGCAGGAACTGTCGCAGCTCTCCGGGCTGGACGGCGAGATAGAGCGGCTCTCCGAGGAGAAGCACGAGCTTGCGGGTCAGGTGAAGCGCATGGCGGAGGATATCAGCGCAAAGCGCCGGGAGGCCTCCGAGAAGCTCTCAGCGGAGATATGCGAGGTGCTGAGGTTCCTGAACATGCCGAACGTAACGCTGACATTCGATGTGCGTCCGGATAAGATCACGATAAACGGCATGGACGAGGTGGAGATACTCATTTCCGCGAACGCCGGCGAGGAGCCGAAGCCGCTCAACAAGACGGCGAGCGGCGGCGAGCTTTCCCGTGTAATGCTCGCAGTAAAGAGCGTAATGGCGGAGGGCGACGATATACCGACGATGATTTTCGACGAGGTAGACGCGGGTATAAGCGGTAGGACTGCGGCGAAGGTCGGCATAAAGCTTGCGGAGACCGCCCGGAAGCGTCAGGTGCTGTGCATAACTCATCTGGCGCAGATAGCGGCGCTTGCGCAGACCCATATGCTCATTGAAAAGCAGACCGACGACAAGCGTACCTACACGCGTATAGTTCCGCTAGACCACGAGGGCAGAAAGCAGGAGCTCGCCCGCATAATGGACGGCGGACTGACCGAAAGCGGTCTGAAAGCCGCGGAGGAAATGCTCAGCAGGCAGGTGGAATAATGAATGCATGGTACATGCTGGTGGCTTATGTCGGCGCAATTCTGATTTGTCTGGCGCTTTGCGCGGTTTCGCTTGCAGTCATGATGCATGGTATAGTGAAGCAGAGAAGGCTCGGGGGAAGGCTGGCTTTTCTCATTGCGGCGGGCGCGGTAACTGCGGCGGTTCTGCTGTTCACTAATTCGCACGCGACCTACTACAGATTCAACGATTGGGCTGTTTCCGGAAGCACCGTGCAGGATATCGTAAAGCGCTACGGCGAGCCGGATATCAACATGTATACCCCGGGCAGGGGCGGCAGTCTGTGGTACTATATCTACACTGATGAAGGTCCGATAATGCCAGATCATCTTGAACATTTTTACCGTATTGGTATCGACGAAGACGGCAGAGCGGCTGAAATCAGTGATACTGTAAGAAAAGGCGGCTGAACGTGCATAAAAATGCAGTTTCCGGCGAAAATACAGTCAGCATTATATATGGAGGAAGAGCATGAAGGAGAAAATATCAGAATTCGTATATTCTCACCGTGAGGAAATGGTGGATATCATAAGGAAGCTTGTGGAGATACCGAGCGTAAAGGGAAAGCCGGAGCAGTCCGCTCCCTTCGGAGCTGAACCACGCCGCGCCCTCGACAAAATGCTTGAAATATGCCGCGAACACGGCTTCGTGACCGGCTGTCATGACAACGTGATGGGTACCGCAGATTACGCTCCCTCCGGGAAGGTGGGACTCGGCATACTGTGCCACCTCGACGTTGTTCCGGCGGAGCCGCTCAACTGGAGCTGCCCGCCGTTCCAGCTCACCCGCCGCGATGGAAAGCTGTTCGGCAGGGGAGTTATCGACGACAAGGGACCCTGCGCTGCTTCGCTGATGGCGCTGTACTGCATAAAGGAGCTCGGAATCCCGCTAAAAAAGGGAGTGCGCCTGCTGTTCGGCACGGACGAGGAGAACGGCTCCGAGGATCTGGAGATCTACCGCAGCACCCACGAGCTGCCGCCGATGGTTTTCACGCCGGACGGAAGCTTCCCGGTGATAAACATTGAAAAAGGAATGATACGCGCCGATATCCTCGGAAAGTACGAGCCGGGGATGGTTCGTTCGTTCGAGGGCGGAAGCATTCCGAATGCGGTCCCCGACAAGGCGTCAGCGGTGCTGCACGGGGTTTCATACGACAAGGTTCTCACGGCCGTTCAGGCGAACTCCACCGGGGCGGTGATCAGGGCGGAAGCCGCCGAAAACGGCGATATCACGCTGTACAGCTCCGGAAGGTCGGCGCATGCGTCTACGCCTCAGACAGGCATCAACGCTGTGACCGCGCTTATTGCACTGCTGAACAGACTCCCGCTTTCCGGCGGGGAGCGGCAGATATTCCACGGTCTGGAGCTGATGTTCCCGTTCGGCGAGACCGACGGAAAGTCGGCAGGGCTAAAGATAGAGGACACGGAATCCGGCGCGCTGACCTTGACTTTCAGTAAATTCGCCATGCAGAACGGAAACATCACCGGCTGTATCGACATACGCTACCCGGTGTCGGCGGATCTCCCGGACGTTGTGGCGAAGCTTTCGGCGGCGCTTGAGAACTGCGGGCTACACTACGGGAAGAACATGGAGGAGCAGCCGCACTTCGTTCCTGAGGACAGTGAATTCGTGCAGAAGCTGCTGAAGGTCTACAGCGAGGTCGAGGGCGAGCCGGGTCACTGCATTGCCATCGGCGGCGGGACTTACGTCCACACGGTGGAAGGCGGCGTTGCGTTCGGCGTAGAGCGCGGCGACACCGACTATCACATGCACGGCAACGACGAGTTCATCACCGAGGACGAACTTCTGAAGGACGCTGTGCTGTTCGCCTGCGCGATAGCGGACATCTGCGGATAAAACAGCAAAAGAGCGGCTCAGCGCCGCTCTTTTGTTTACTCCGCAGGCATTTTCTTGATTCCGAACACCGCGCGAAGCAGTCCTGCGAACAGCTTCGGACTTTTCAGTACTACGATCTTCATATGTACTCCTTTCCAGTATCAGCACCTAAGCAGAAAAATGCCTATGACGATCAGCAGGAATGCGACCGCAAAGAGCAGCACCTTCAGTGAGAAGAACGATATGCACATCACCGCCCCGAAAAATGCCGCGACTGCAAGCGCAGCGCCTATCCCGCAGCGGCGTTTCCGCTTTCTGGGTCGTCTCAACAGCCTCACCCCGCTTTCCTTACTGCCTTATAGTATTCCAAAGCCGGGAAAATGGTTACAGTATTTTCGCTGAACAGCCATTGCGACAATTTGTACAAAAATTTGCGCTAAATTTTGTTGAATCAGCTTATTTACAAATCGGACAAAATTACTTAAAATATTAGTATATACTTAATTTGTTCTACATGCCTGAAAGGATATAAAATGACTAAAAAATCTGTTACGATGAGCGATATCGCTAAGGTTATGAACGTCAGCACCGTGACCGTCTCAAAGGCGCTGGGCGACCGCGACGGCGTAAGCGTGGAGCTTCGCGAGAGGATAAAGCAGAAGGCTACTGAAATGGGCTACCGTGTACATGCAGGTTCCCACGGTGCGAAGGACGGCCTGACCTACAACATAGGGATAATCGTAGCGAAGCACTTCATCAGCGACGCAAGCTCGTTCTACTGGATAGTTTACCGCAACATCGTGGAGCTGCTTCAGAACCAGAACTACTACGGAATGCTTGAGGTGGTCGACAACAAGAGCATGACCGACCCCAACGCCGTCGAGGAAGTCCCCAACACCGTTCTTGACCACAAGGTCGACGGACTTATCGTGCTGGGTCAGCTCTCTGAGGACTACATCGACCGCCTGATGCAGCACAACCTTCCGACTGTATTCCTGGATTTCTACGGCAGCCGCGATGACGTTGACTCGGTGCTCTCCGACAGCTTCTACGGAGCCTACATGCTCACAAGCCACCTCATCGAAAACGGACACCGCCGCATAGGCTTCCTAGGGAGCATAAGCTCCACAAGCTCCATTCAGGACAGATACCTCGGGTATTATAAGGCGCTGCTTGAAAACCGCATTCCGCTGCGCCAGGACTGGGTAATAGCCGACCGCAGCAACGAAAGCGATATTTTCCCGGAGTTCACCCTGCCGAACGATATGCCGACCGCATTCGTCTGCAACTGCGATGAGACCGCATATAAGCTTGTCAATCAGCTCAAGGCGGCTGGCTATTCCATTCCCGACGATATCTCGGTTGTGGGCTATGATAACCACATTTACTCCACGATATGCAACCCGCGCCTGACCACGATAGACGTAAACAGCCGCGTAATGAGCACCGAGGCAGTGGACATCATACTGCACAAGATACGCGATGGAAACTACCGCCGCGGAAGAACCCTCGTCACCGGAAAGCTGGTACGCCGCGGAAGCGTCAAGAACCTCAACGAAGCATAAAAAAATCCCCCGGAACCGAAATCCGGGGGATTTTACTGTTAATCCAGAAACATTCTGAGATTCTTGCTGCGTGACTGCTGACGCAGCTTCCTGAGCGCCTTCGCTTCGATCTGGCGGATACGCTCGCGGGTAACGTTGAACTGCTTCCCGACCTCCTCAAGGGTGTGTGAGCGGTCGCTGCCCACGCCGTAGCGGAACTTCAGCACGTCGCGCTCTCTGGCGGGGAGGGTATCCAGCGCCTTGTTGAGCTCATCTTTGAATACCGACTGCATAGCGCTGTCGATAGGAGCCGGAGCGTCGTCGTCGGGAATGAAGTCGCCGAGAAAGCTGTCCTCTTCCTCGCCAACCGGAGCCTCAAGCGAAACCGGATCCTGCGCGATACGCACTATCTCACGTACGCGCTCGGGGGTCATGTTGAGCTCCTGCGCGACCTCTTCAATCGTAGGCTCGTGTCCGTTCTTGTGGAGCAGCATATTCTGCGCCTTCTTTACCTTCGTGATGGTCTCCACCATGTGAACGGGTATGCGGATCGTGCGCGCCTGGTCAGCAATGGCGCGGGAAATCGACTGCCTTATCCACCATGTGGCGTAGGTCGAGAACTTGTAGCCCTTGGTGTGGTCGAACTTCTCGACTGCCTTTATCAGACCGATGTAGCCTTCCTGAATCAGGTCGAGGAACGGCATGCCTCTGCCGACGAAATGCTTTGCAATGCTGACAACAAGCCGGAGGTTTGCTTCAATAAGGCGGTCACGGGCGTACTCGTCACCGGCGCTGATCTTTTCTGCGAGCTGTATCTCCTCCTCGGCGGAAAGCAGCGGGATCCGGCCTATTTCCTTGAGGTGAACCTTGACCGGGTCGTCCACCGCAATGCCGTCAGACGAAAAATCCGCGTCCTCCTCGCTGTTGAAGTCGAGGGCGTTGTTGAGGTCGTCAGGCGCGATGTCGTCTACTATCTCAATGTTGTTCGCTTCGAGGTCGTCGTAAAGCTTGTTTATCTGCTCGGCGTCGATGTCCATTTCTTCAATGGCGTCGGTTATCTCCTTGGTAGAGAGCTTACCGCTCTGTTTTCCGCGTTCGAGAAGTTCGCTGATAACTTTTGCGTTGCTCATTGTTTTTCCTTTCCAGTTCTGAACGGATCTCGTGTTTCGAATATGTATATCATTCGAGGAAGTCCTTCAGCTTCTTGCTGCGGGTGGGGTGGCGGAGCTTGCGGAGCGCCTTGGTTTCGATCTGCCTGATACGCTCGCGCGTTACCTGGAACTCCTGACCTACTTCCTCAAGCGTTCTCTGTCTGCCGTCGATAAGACCGAATCTCAGTATGATCACGCGCTTCTCGCGCTCGGTCAGTGTGTCGAGTACTTCGCCAATGGTCTGCTTGAGCACGCTGTTGCATGCCTCGTCAGCAGGCGCGGGAGCGTCCTCGTCGGGAATGAAGTCGCCGAGGTGGCTGTCCTCCTCCTCGCCGATAGGGGTCTCAAGTGAAACGGGATCCTGCGCTATGCGGATAATCTCGCGAACCTTGTCAAGCGGCATGTTGAGCTTTTCCGCGATCTCGTCCTCGGTAGGCTCGTAGCCGTTAGCGTGGAGGAGCTGGCTCTGCATTTTCTTGACCTTCGTGATAGTTTCGACCATGTGCACCGGAATACGGATAGTACGCGCCTGGTCTGCGATAGCACGGGTGATGGACTGTCTTATCCACCATGTAGCGTAGGTGGAGAACTTGAAGCCCTTTGTGTAGTCGAACTTGTCGACCGCCTTGATAAGTCCGAGGTTGCCTTCCTGAATAAGGTCTAGGAATTGCATGCCTCGTCTTACGTACTTCTTTGCTATACTTACTACCAGACGGAGGTTTGCCTCGCTCAGGCGCTTCTTTGCGGCGGGATCGCCGTTTGCCATACGCTCTGCGAGCTTTATCTCCTCCTCGGTGGTGAGCAGCGGGATACGTCCTATCTCCTTGAGGTAGAGCTTTACAGAGTCGTCGGCGAGCATGCCGTCGGCGTCGTAGCTTTCGTCTGCGCTCTCGGTCTCGGCGAGGTCAATGAGGTTGTCAATGTCGAGGTCTGCGGTGTAGTCGTCTACTATTTTAATGTTGAGGTTCTCAAGCTCCTCGTAGATGCCGTTGATCTGCTCTGCGTCAAAGTTGAGTTCCTCCAGTACGTCGGTTATCTCCTTTGTGGTGAGGCTGCCCTTCTGCTTGCCCTGCGCCAGCAGCTCGCGAAGAGTTGTTGCGCCGCCGTTGTTCTCTGTCATTTGTTTTTCTTCTCCTTTTGCTTCTGTGCGAACTCCAGCAGCTCGTCAGCTGACATGCTGCCGGGGTCTTTATTATTTATATTCTCATGATACTCGTTGAGCACCGTGATGTAATCGTTCATAACGTCCTCGGAATGAGCGAACTGCGCGAAGTCGTTCAGAATGCCGTATATCCGCCCGACCTCCTGGGTCGTGAACGCTTCGTTGAAGAGCCCTCCGGTGAGGACTTGTCCGGCGTTGTGCTTCTGCTCCATGAACTCGAACACCCTGCGGTTGAACTCGGTGGCAAAGCCGCCCGTGAGCTTCCTGCGGATATATTCGAGCTTGTCCTGATTGTGGAACGCAAAGCAGATAAGCCCGCGCTCCGCTTTTTCCTCCCGGGGGAGCTTCGCGGATTCGGGATTTATCCGGTCTACATTGCGGGGATTTATCAGCTCGCGCTGTTCCTCCCGCGCAGATTTCTTCCTTTGTCGCGTAATTTCGCTCTCTACTGCAAAACGAACGGTCTCCGCGGGGATACGCGCAGTTTCGGCAGCCTTTGAGACATACACCGCCCGCTCAAGCGGGTTATGTATCGTCGCGAGGAATACTACGGCCTTCTTGAGGTACGCCGCGCGGTCCTCCTCCTTGTTGAGGTCGAGACCTGCGGACTGCTTGCCAAGCTCGTAGTCTATTGCGCCGCCGGAGGATTCGATAAGGTGGGCGAACGCCTCCGCGCCGAATTTCTTGATGTATTCGTCGGGGTCCTTAGCGCCGGACATCTGAAGCACCCGCGCCTTGACTCCCGCCTCGCTGAGCAGGTTGATGCCGCGGGAAGCGGCTTTCTGCCCTGGACCGTCCGCGTCGTAGGAAAGAATGACCTCGGATTTGCCCATGCGCCCGATGAGCCGCGCCTGGGTCGCGGTTATAGCGGTTCCCAGCGTAGCGACAGCGCTGTCAAACCCCGCCTGGTGCATGGATATCACGTCCATGTAACCCTCGCAGAGTATGAAGTAGTCCTCCTTGGAGTTCTTTGCGTAGTTGAGCGCGAAAAGGTTGTCGCGCTTCTGGAAAACGTAGGTTTCCGAGCTGTTGAGGTACTTTGCCGGGGCGTTAGGGTCGAGCGCCCTTCCACCGTAGGCGATGATATTGCCGCGGGTGTCGAAAATCGGGAACATCACGCGGTTCACGAACTTGTCGTAGACGCGGTTGTTGTTCCGAACCAGCAGGGAACCCTCCACCAGCTCGTCCTCTGAGAAACCGAGGTTCCTCATATAATAGTGTAGCTTGTGGTAGTCGTTGACCGCGTAGCCGATCCCGAAGTGACGTATCGTGTGCTCTGTGAGCTGCCGCCCGGTGATGTAGTTCCAGCCGTCCGCGCCCTCCGGGGAGAAAAGCTGGCGGTGGAAGAATTTCCCGGCCTCGCGGTTCATTTCGTAGAGCCGCTGGCGGCGCCTTGCGGAATCGTCGTTCCTGTCCTCCGGCATGGGAAGCCCGGCGCGCTGTGCAAGGAACCTGACAGCTTCGATGTAGTCGAGGTTCTCAATCGTGCGGATAAATGTTATCGCGTCCCCGCCCGCGCCGCAGCCGAAGCAGTAGTAGCTCTGGGTGTTCGGGTAGACGTGGAACGACGGAGTACGCTCCGAGTGGAACGGGCAGCGGCAGGAATAGGTCGCCCCTGAACGTTTCAGCTCGACATAATTTTCAATTAGCGAAACGATCTCGTTTGCGTCTCGCACTTCCTGGAGGAAGCTTTCCGGGACTGCCATGTTCTCACCCCTGTCTGATATGTGAAATAACGCCGTTCCAGCCCTTGGGGATTGTGATCTCCTTAAAGAGGTCAACGGCGTAGTCGTCGGTCATGCCGCTGATGAAATCCCCGACCGCGACCGGAAGCCCGAACCGCTCCGCGAGGGTAAGATACAGCTCCGGCATTTTTCCCGGCGTGTCTATAAAGTATTTGTAAAGGAACCGGACAATATACTGTGCCTTGTCCTTTTCGGCGATGGTAGGTTCTGCGCGGTAGACTTTCTCAAACATGAACGCACGCAGCTCGTCGTGAGCCTTTTTGGTAATATCGTCCATATGAATATTTTCCGCGCCGTTGTCGATGATGGAGCGCACCATCGTGGTTATCCTGGCGGATTTGGTAGCGCCGAGGACCTTCACCGGGAATTCCGGAAGGTCGTTCTGGCTTAACACGCCGCCGCGGATAGCGTCCTCAATGTCGTGATTGATGTATGCGATCTTGTCGCAGAGTCTTACGACCATGCCTTCCCGCGTGAAGGGCAGGGAAGCGCCTCCTGAAGTGGAGTGCCCCTGGATCCCGTCGATGACCTCGGCGGTGAGGTTCAGCCCTCTGCCGTCCTTCTCGATGACCTGCACGACGCGCTTTCCCTGCATGTTGTGGGAGAATCCGCCGGGCATGATCTCATTCAGAGCGCGTTCGCCGTCGTGCCCGAAAGGAGTATGCCCGAGGTCGTGCCCGAGCGCGATAGCCTCGGTGAGATCCTCGTTCAGCCCGAGCGCGCGTGCAACAGTGCGGGAGATCTGGCTGACCTCCAGCGTGTGCGTGAGCCGCGTGCGGTAGTGGTCGGAGTGCGGGATAAGGAACACCTGCGTCTTGTGCTTCAGTCTGCGGAACGCCCGGCAGTGGATTATCCTGTCCCTGTCGCGCTGGAAGTCCGTGCGGATATCGTCCGGAGCCTCCGGAAGCTCGCGGCCGCGGGTGTCGGCTGCCTTGCAGGCAAATTCGCTGAGGATAAGAGCCTCGTTCTGCATGATACGTTCTCTCGGAAGCATAGCGGTTCCTTTCGCAGAATGCCAAAACGTAAAAAGGGCATAACTACCCCCATTAATATATACAGATTAAAGCTTCCTGTTCCTTTAAAAAAAACGTCAATTTGTGACATCTGCACAATAAAAAGAAAAACAATTGTGCAGAATTACTTTAAGCAAAATCAAAGTTGAGCTTCTCAATCTCCTCGACAGAAACCGCGCCATTGCACACGTCAACGAGCTTGTCAGTGAGTTTCTGCGAGTTTTCCGCGCGTATATGGAGAACGATCCGCACGTTATCCGCGAACCGCTCGTCCTCGACGCTGGCGTCGAAATCGGCGAACACCTGGGCAAGTCTGCCGTACAGCCCGTAATCCACAGTAACGGCTAGCTTGACTGCCTCGGCCATGCACTTTATCTGCGCTGCGTCAACGGCGTCCTTGGCGCCCTTGGTGTAGGCGCGTACGAGTCCCCCGGCTCCGAGAAGCACGCCGCCGAAGTACCTCGTGACAACGCAGCATACGTCGGTCAGCCCCTCCTTGCGGAGCACTTCGTAAATCGGGACTCCTGCCGTGCCGCCGGGTTCGCCGTCGTCGGAGTGGCGCGCGGCGTTGTTATCCCGCAGAATATAGGCGTAGCAGTTGTGCGTAGCCTTTCGGTGCATCGCGCGTATCTCCTCAATGAACGCGACCGCCTGTTCCTCGGTCTGGACAGGGCAGAGGTAGCCGATAAATTCGGACTTCTTTTCAATGAATCTGGCTTCGCAGCGGCGCGCGATGGTCTTATATTCCATGAGTCCTCCATAAACGCAAAAACACACGCAGGAAAATCGAGCGTGTGTTTTTTACTACATTAGTACTACCTGTTACTGTGCAATTACTTGCCCATGTTGTAGCGCTTCTTGAATCTGTCAACACGTCCGCCGGAGTCAACCAGCTTCTGCTTACCTGTGAAGAACGGATGGCACTTTGAGCAGATTTCTACTCTGATGTCCTTCTTGGTAGAACGTGTCGGGATCTCATTACCGCAAGCGCATCTGATAACAGTAGCTTCGTATGCGGGATGAATACCTTCCTTCATTGATTTTCACCTCAATCCGTATATGCCAAACCCTGGTTTGCTTACCATCAGCGGTTCAGACTATGGCATAGTCATTAACAATTATATAGTATATCACAACTCTTCCGAAATTGCAATAGGTTTTTCAAAATTTTTTTAAAAATTTCGGAATTTGTGAAACTACATCAGGAATCAGAAGCCGAGGATCTTTGTGAAGTCAGCGGAGAGCTTCTCCTGGAGAGCCACAGCGTCAGCCTTTTTAGCGCCGGTGGTGGTGTAGTAAACCTTGATCTTGGGCTCGGTGCCGGAGGGTCTGATAACAACGCTTGCGTTATCCTGGAGGAAGAAAGTGATAACATTGGACTTCGGCAGGGTGATCTGCTCGGTCTTGCCGTCAGCGGAGGTCTTTACAGAAGCCTCGTAGTCAGCGGTTGCAACTACGCTCAGACCGCCGATAGCCTTCGGGCCGTTCTTTCTGAGGTCAGACATGATCTCGCTCATGCGCTCCATGCCGCTCTCGCCCTCGCAGGTGAAAGTGTCGAGCTTATTGAAGTATACGCCGTACTCGTCGTACATTCTCTTTCTCGCCTCGATGAGGGAGATACCCTTTGTGCGGTAGAAAGCAGCCATCTCGCAGATGAGCATGGAAGCTACGACAGCGTCCTTGTCGCGTACATAGCCGCCTGCGAGGTAGCCGTAGCTCTCCTCAAAGCCGAAGATGTAGCGGTTCTCCTCGCCCTTAGCCTCGAGGAAGCCGATCTGCTCGCCGATGAACTTGAAGCCCGTGAGTACTTCGCGGAGCTCAACGCCGTACTTTTTGCAGATTGCTTTGGTGATGTCAGTGGTAACAATGGTCTTTACTGCAACGGGGTTCTTGGGCATGGTGCCGAGATCGATACGCTCCTTGCAGATGTATTCGAGGAGCAGCGCGCCGACTTCGTTGCCGGTGAACAGCTCGTAGTGGTCGCCGTCGGGAACTGCAATACCTACACGGTCGCAGTCGGGGTCGGTAGCGAGCAGCAGGTCAGGCTTCTCGGTCTCGCAGAGCTTCAGACCGCAAGCGAGAGCTTCCTTGATCTCGGGGTTCGGATAGGGGCAGGTGGGGAAGTTTCCGTCGGGGTTCTCCTGCTCGGGAACTACAACCACGTCCTTGACGCCGATCTCTCTGAGAATGCGGCGTACGGGCTTGTTGCCGGTGCCGTTCAGAGGAGTGTAAACTACCTTCAGACCGCTGGAAGCAACAAGGTCGGTATGCAGACCCTGCTCCTTGACCTTAGCCATGTAAGCGTCGATAACGTCGTCGCCGATGAAGCTGATCATGCCGTCAGCGACGGCCTTGTCGAAATCGGTGGACTTCACGCCGTCGAAGATGTCGATAGCGTTGATCTTGGCGAGAACAGCCTCGGCAGCCTCGAGGGTGAGCTGGCAGCCGTCGTTGCCGTATACCTTGTAGCCGTTGTACTTAGCGGGGTTGTGGCTGGCTGTTACCATTACGCCTGCGCCGCAGTCCAGCGCTCTTACCGCCCAGGAAAGCATAGGAGTAGGCATGAGCTCCTTGTAGATATGTACCTTGATGCCGTTTGCTGCGAGAACTTCGGCAGCGCTCTTGGAGAAGTAGTCGGACTTGATGCGGCTGTCGCAGGAGATGGCCACGGACTTCTTCTCGCCGCTTGCGAGGATATACTCGGCAAGACCCTGAGTAGCCTTCTTAACGGTGTAAACGTTCATTCTGTTGGTACCTGCGCCGATAACTCCGCGCAGACCGCCTGTGCCGAACTCGAGGTCGCGGTAGAAACGGTCGTTCTTGCCGTCCTCGTCGTCCTTTATGCTCTCAAGCTCAGCCTTGAGATCGGGGTCAGCGGTTGCCTTTGCGAGCCACTGCTCATAGAGCTTCTGTATGTCTGCCATTGATAAATCCTCCTGTTATTCTGTTCAAATCAGGCGAGTAATAGTACACTACTCCCTGAACAATCACAAATATTATAACACACTCTTGGCAAAATTTCAAGAGGTCTGCCGGAAAATATTTAGTTAAAAACGGATTTTTTTCTTACTTAAAAACTTTGATTTCATCAGCGCGAAAATTTTATCAACGGCACTTGACAAATCGGAGAATTTATGATATGATATACCTGGTTAGAAAGCACTAATCCGAATGCAGAGTCTATTCTGCATTATATTTTGAGATTTGGGTTAGTGCAGACTAATATCGAGAATAAAACTCCACGAAATGAACAGGATAAGGTGAGAGCTATGTCAAAGGAAGAATGCAGGCGTTTTGAGAAGAAGCTTGCGTTTCATACGGCGCCGTCTCTGCTTGGGATAAAGTGCGCGAGTCTTTTTACGCTGTCGCGCAGCGAGTTCGACATAGGCGGAAACGCGCGCAGATTCAACCGCCGCGCCGCCGCGAGGGGACTTAAGATAAAGGTGCTCCGCGAGGAGTGCTCCTGCGCGGGACGTTCGCTGATACTTGTCTACAGCCCGAAGCTGCTTGCGGCAAGGATCAGCGCACCGGAAAACCGCGAACTCCTGAGAGAGTACGGCTACACGGACGACATGCCGCTTGACGAGTGCCTTGAGCGGCTCTCGGAGCGCACGAAGTGCGACGATTTCCCGCACGAAATCGGAATTTTCCTCGGCTATCCTGCGGAGGACGTCCGGGGATTCGTGGAGAATGGCGGCTGCAATTACAAGCTGTGCGGCTGCTGGAAAGTATATGGCAGCGTGGAGAGCGCCCGCCGGAAGTTCGCAGCCTACGACCGATGCAGGGAATACCTCTGCGGCAGGCTGGAGCAGGGCGAGGACCTCTACCAGGCGCTGAAGATATCATAAGGAGGACAACTACTATGAAAATTGCAGTTATTTATTGGAGCGGAACAGGCAACACAGAGGCTATGGCTTCCGCAGTCGCAGAGGGTGCTGGCGCTGAGCTTTACTCGGTTTCCCAGTTCTCCGGCGATGTTTCCGAATATGACAGACTGGCGTTCGGCTGCCCGGCTATGGGCGCCGAGAACCTTGAAGAAGGCGAGTTCGAGCCGTTCTTTGAAGGAATCGAAAGCAAGCTTTCCGGCAAGAAGGTAGCGCTGTTCGGTTCCTATGGCTGGGGCGACGGCGAATGGATGCGCGAGTGGGCTGAGCGCGTCAGAAATGACGGCGCAGTTCTCGTTAATGACGAGGGTCTGATAGCCAACGAAACTCCCGACGACGCAGCCCTTGCCGACTGCAAGGCTCTCGGAGCCAAGCTTGCCGAATAAGCACAAAGTTTTGATCGTTCCCGAAGGATCAAAGTATTTCCAAGCGTTTTCTAATTTTGCCATGCGCAGTAAAATGCGCATGGCTTTTTTTCGCAAGTTTCACGGAACTGTCGATAATTGACGCACGAAATTTTCCTATTGCTTGACAAATCTCCCGCGCGGGGTTATACTATATTAAAAGCGAATGGAGGCGGTTCGATGACGGATATTCAGAAGGGGCTTTCCCAGAGCGTAGCCGATGAGAAGATACGCCGCGGGGAATGCAACGGCAGCTTTTCGGTGAAGTCAAAGAGCGTCGGCAGGATCTTCGCGGACAATATTTTCACGCTGTTCAACCTGATAAATGTGATAATAGCCGTGCTGGTGGCTCTTGTCGGAGCCTACCGCAACATGCTTTTCATGGGGGTTATCCTCTGCAATATAGCGATAGGAATATTCCAGGAGATACGCTCAAAGCGCATTATAGACAGGCTTTCCGTGATTTCGGCTCCGAAGGCTCACCTGCTGCGCGATGGGGAGGAAACGATCCTCCCGGTTTCGGACATTGTCCCGGGGGACATCATGCTGCTTTCCGCGGGACGGCAGATATGCGCCGACGGAACCCTCGTTCAGGGGGCGCTTGACGTTGACGAGAGCCTTCTCACCGGCGAGAGCGAAACGGTGACGAAGCGCCCGGGTGACGTGCTGTATTCGGGCAGCTTTGTTGTGAGCGGCTCGGCGCGGGCGGAGGTCACGAAGGTAGGCGCGGAGGCTTACGCGAACAGCATATCGGCAAGCGCGAAGAAGCCGAAGAAGCGGCATTCCGAGATGATGAGCGCAATCAACAGCATAATTTCGGTGATCTCGGTGTGCATACTTCCGTTTGCGCTGATACTGTTCACCAAAGCGCTTTTCGTTGCCCGGGAGGAGCTTCAGTACTGCGTGACGAGCACGGCGGCAGCGGTTATCGGAATGATACCGGAGGGTCTTGTGCTGCTCACCAGTATAGCGCTTGCGGTAAGTTCGATAAGGCTTGCAAAGCGGCAGACGCTGTGCCAGGATCTGTACTGCGTTGAGAGTCTCGCCCGCGTGGACGTCCTATGCCTTGACAAGACCGGAACGATAACCACGGGAAAAATGCAGGTCAGCGGCGTAAAGCTGCTTGATGAAGCGTATCCTGCGGAGTCGGCGCTTGCGGCGCTCGCCGGAGCGATGGGACCCGAAAACCAGACGATGGCGGCTATCGCGGAGCGTTTCCCGGACGGTACGGGCGCGTGTATAAAAAAGGAGCCGTTCTCCTCGGCGAGGAAGTGGAGCGGCGCCCAAGTCGAGGGCTTCGGGACGCTGATACTCGGCGCGCCGAGCTTTGTTCTGCCTCCCGAGGAATACGCGGAGCTGAGCGGCGAGTGCAGTGAATATTCCAGGAAGGGTCAGCGGGTGCTGCTTCTGGCGCATTCTGAGGAGCCTCTGCCCGGAAAGGCGCTTCCGGGAGGGCTGTCTCCGAAGGCGCTGGTGATACTCTCGGACGAGATACGCGAGAGCGCACCGGAAACGCTGCATTATTTCCGTGAACAGGGGGTAATGCTGAAGGTCATCTCCGGCGACGATCCGGTGACGGTTTCAAATGTGGCGCTGAAAGCCGGGCTTCCGGACGCAGGAAAATACGTGGACGCTTCGCTGCTTTCCGATGAGGATATCCTGCGGGCGGCGAGTGAGTACGCGGTATTCGGCAGGGTGACTCCCGCCCGGAAGCTGGCGCTTGTTCAGGCGCTGAGAGCCGCAGGGCATAAGGTCGCGATGACCGGAGACGGCGTAAACGATGTGCTCGCGCTCCGTGAGGCGGACTGCTCGGTCGCTATGCAGTCAGGAAGCGACGCGGCGCGCTGCGTTTCGCAGCTTGTCCTGCTGGATTCGGACTTTTCCTCGATGCCGCTCGCAGTGCAGGAGGGAAGGCGCTGTATTAACAATATCCAGAGGTCGGCGGCGCTTTTCCTTGTCAAGACGATATTCTCGTTCCTGCTGGCGTTTATGTTCATGTTTGCGGCGTCCGCGTATCCTTTCCAGCCGATACAGCTGACGCTGATAAGCGCGCTGTTTATCGGTGCGCCGTCGTTTCTGCTGGCGCTTGAGCCGAACCACGACCGCGTGCAGGGAAGCTTCATTGCGAATGTGATGAAACGCGCTCTCCCCGGCGGACTTACCGTAGTGCTTGGAATAGGCGCGCTTCTGGTACTCCAGAATGTGTTTTCTATCCCGCAGGAGCGGCTGTCCGTGATGGCTGTTTTCAATACGGCGGCGGTGTGCTTTGGTGTGCTTATCGGCGTGTGCCGGCCGTTCAGAAAGTGGCATACGGCTATGATCGCCGCGGTGGCTGCGGCTTTCTGCGCGGCTTCCTGGCTGTTTGGAGGGCTGTTCTATATTACTCCGCTCAACTGGCGGGAGTGGCTCTGCCTGGCGGTGATGATCCCGGCTTCGCTTGTGATTCTTTACGGACTCCGCCTGCTTCTCGGGAAGCTTCTTTCGAGGTGGTCGGGAGGATTCCCGGCGGCTTCGAGACTGAAAAAAGCGGCGGCCGTGGCGGTGCTGTCGCTTTCGGCGGTGTACGCGCTCTGGTTCGGAACGGTTTTCACCGACCACATGTGCGTTGCATCCGGAGCCGAACCGATGTTCGCGCGCCAGCAGCCCGACGGCTCCTGGCAGGGCGTGCTCTATAGAATAAATAACGGCACTGTCCTGATTTTCGGGCAGAAGGGCGAATAAAAAAATACCGGAGCGAAAAACTCCGGTATTTCTGTTTATTTTGCTGATTGTTCCTTGATCTTATCAAGGATCTCGTTTGTCTTGAAATCCTTCGGGTTGTTTCCGGGAACGGGATTCGGCGTAGTCGTGTACATATTGCCGCTCTTGATAAGCGAGGTTATCGCGAGAAACTCGGTTCCGATGCGGGACGTGATGTCCTTTTCGGGGAACATGCACATGTGAGTAGCACAAAGCGCGCTGATACCGTATGTATAAGTCCACATGTGCTGGAAAAGCACCTTGGCTTCTTCCGTATTAAGACCGTAGTCGCGGCTGATAACCGATGTGCAGAGATCCTCGTATTCGCCGAGGTTTCCGAAGAAAGAGCCGGGATTTACAGGCTCCTGGTTTTCGGTCATGAAAATGAGCTGGAACAGTTTAGGCTCAGTGATCGCGAACCGCACCATGCGTACTCCGGCTTCCTTGAAAGCAGGAGTGAAGTTGACGATTTCGCGGATATAGCTGTTGAACTTTTCAGTGGCAGCCTTACGAACCTCGCGGATAACCTCGTCCATGCTGTTGAAAACAGTGAAGATAGGACGCGCTGAGCTTCCCATCCACTCTCCGAGATTGCGTGTTGTTAAGTAATCTATGCCCTTTTTACTGACGAGATCGACTGCGGAGGCAACGATCTCCTCACGGGTGAATTTTGGCTTTGGCGGCATTTTTTGACCTCCTTAACTGCATAGCAGTTATAATCCAGGTGATATAATCATCGCTGTGAGCGCTTCACAATTCATTATATCACAACTAGTATTATTTGTCAACTTAAATTTAAGGTAACTGCAAAATAAATTAGCACCGTGTGCCGTAAGCACGGAATTTGCAGGTTTCCTTGAGGCTGCAGTCCTCGCAGCTCCGGCGCTTCTTGTCCAGTTCGCCGCGGAACAGACCTATAACGCCGATGATGGTTTTCCTGGGTGTGAGCATATGAGTTGCCGTGCAGCATACGCCGATTTTTCTTACCGCGTCCACGGAAGCGATGAGCAGCGGAGCGCACTCAATTGGGAAATCGCCGTAGCCTGCGCCGTAGCACCATGTCGTAGCGTACCCGGGCATGTTGTTGATGATGTCCTGACGCGCCTCCTCGTTGACCTGCTCGACCATTGCATTTGCGAGTGCGTCGGTGATGAGCGCCTTCATTGAGTCGGAAACGTCCAGCTTCTTCAGGAATCTGTCAGCCGAGGACGACAGCGTCGAGCAGACCACAGCCGCCTTGTCGCAGCTGCGGAGGTGCTCCGCGATGTCGTGACCCTCAAGCTCGAAATCGCAGTCGGAGAGGAAAATCTCCCTGCCGCTTCGCTGGATATTGAACACGCGCCAAACAAACTGCGGGCGCGCTTCTTTTAAAAGCTCCTGCTCGCACTGGTCGATGACCGCGCTGATCCTTTCGTCAGGCTCATGGGTGTAGCCCATGTAGCGGAGCGCTTCAGCACGGTTGATCTGTGTAATTTCACTTGTCACAGCGTATCACCTTTTCTATGCTTTCAGTAATTTTTCTTGCAACGTAGGGGTTGTTCATTGTGTAGAGATGAATGCCGTCCACGCCGTGGGCAACAAGGTCGATTATCTGGTCGACTGCGTAGGCAATGCCTGCGTCGCGCATTGCTTCGGGGTTGTCGCCGTAGCGGTTTATCATCTTCGTGAACTTCACCGGAAGGCTCGCGCCGCACATTGAGACCATTCTCTGCACCGACTTTGCGTTAACGCAGGGCATGATACCCGCTTCAATAGGAACGTCGATCCCGGCAATACGCGCCTTCTCAAGGAACTCGATAAAGCTCGAGTTATCGAAGAAAAGCTGCGAAATAAGGTGGGAAGCGCCTGCGTCCACCTTTTTCTTCAGATGGAGGATATCCTCTACCATCGACGAAGCCTCCGGGTGGACTTCCGGGTAACAGCCGCCGGAGAACGACAGATTAGAACGCGGCTTCATGTATTCGATGAGGTCGCTTGCGTGGAGGAATTCGTTCTTCGGGGGAAAATTCGGATTGATGTCGCCGCGGAGCGCGAGGACGTTTTCAATGCCGTTCGCCTCGAATTCCTTGATCTTCTCGTCAATGTCGGCATGCGTGGAGTTCACGCAGGTAAGGTGCGCGATGGACTCGGTGCCGAGATTCTCCTTGATGTGGCGGACAAGCTCGGTGGTGGTAGCTCCCGCAGCGGAACCGCCCGCGCCGTAGGTCACGCTGATGAAATCGGGGTGAAGGTCTCCAAGCTGATCAAGCGTGTCATAAATAACGGATACATCGGCGTCCTTCTTTGGGGGAAATACCTCAAAGGAGAACACGGTATGGCCGTTTTTGAACAGTTCAGGTATTTTCATAGATGTCTTGATGTCTCCGTTTACTTGTTTTCTTCCAGGAACTTTTTCAGCCCGGACGCTATCTGGTCGGGGCAGGATGTCGGCTTGTTGCCGCAGGGGATGCCGTTGAGGCGCTCGATTACGTCCTCCAGCTTCATTCCCTTGACGAGGGATGCGATACCCTTGAGGTTGCCGTTGCAGCCGCCTACAACTTCGAGGTCTTTTACAACGCCGTTTTCGATCTCAAATACCATTTTACGCGAACATACGCCGCGGGGATAGAATTCGTAAGTCATGTTTTTTACACCGCCTGTATTTAATTATTTGCCGCTCTTGAGCCATTCTGCCGCAACCGCGTCTGCGACTGCGCTGGCAACGGACTTGTCGAGAGCGCTGGGGATAATGTAGTCAACCGAGAGCTTGTCGTCTGTCACGAGATCGGCGATGGCGTGAGCCGCAGCCAGCTTCATGTCCTCGGTGATAGCCTTTGCGCGTACCTTGAGCGCTCCCTTGAACACGCCCGGGAATACCAGTACATTGTTTATCTGGTTGGGGTAGTCGCTTCTGCCGGTGCCCACGATGTAGGCTCCGCTCTGCTTTGCGAGGTCATAGGTGATCTCAGGCTCTGGGTTAGCCATCGGGAAGAGAATGGGCTTCTCCGCCATGGACTTCACCATCTCGGGAGTTACGAGGTTCGGCTTGGAAACGCCGACGAATACGTCCGCACCCCTGAGTGCGTCCGCGAGACCGCCCTTGATGTTCTTCTTGTTGCTCATCTGAGCCATCTCGGCGTGCGCGGGATTGTCGTAATGATCGTCGCGGTTGAGGATACCGCAGAGGTCTACCATAACGAGATTTCCAACGCCCAGCTTGAGCAGGAACTTGCCGATAGCGATACCCGCAGAGCCTGCGCCGTTGATAACTACAGTGACGTCCTCGAGCTTCTTGCCTGCGAGCTTTACGGCGTTGAGCATAGCCGCGCCGACGACTATCGCGGTACCGTGCTGGTCGTCGTGGAATACCGGAATATCCAGCTTTTCCTTGAGCTTTGCCTCGATCTCAAAGCAGCGGGGAGCGGAGATATCCTCAAGATTGATGCCGCCGAAGCTGTCGGAGATAAGCTCGATGGTGCGTACGATCTCATCGGGATCCTTGCTCTTTATGCAGAGAGGGAACGCGTCCACTCCGCCGAATTCCTTGAACAGACAGCACTTGCCCTCCATAACGGGCATGCCTGCGAGTCCGCCGATGTCGCCGAGACCGAGCACGGCGGTGCCGTCGGTGATGACTGCGACGAGGTTGCTGCGGCGGGTGAGTTTGTAGGAAAGCTCCGGATCCTTTGCGATCTCAAGGCAGGGCTGTGCAACGCCGGGAGTGTACGCAAGTGAGAGATCCTCGCGGGTGTTGATGGGAGCGCGGGAGATGACCTCCAGCTTTCCGCCCCATTCGTAGTGCTTCTGTAGTGCTTTTTCTTTGATGTCCATGTTGTTTCCCTCTTAAATATGTATTATGCTTTACCCTTATGGGTGATTATCCTGTTGAGCGACTCTTCTGGAGTCGTGTTTGAACCTATCTGGATAGCGTAGTGATTGTAGAATCCGTGGAAGTCTGACCCGCCGGTCACCAGCAGACCGTTTGCGGCGGCGATGTCCTGGAGCTGCGCTCGGTACTGCTCGTCGGCGCTCTGGTGCCAGACCTCTACGCCGTCTATCTCGTGCCTGGAGGCAAGCTCCTCAAGCAGGGCGGTGCTGTCGTAGACCTTCGGGTGCGCCATTACCGAGATACCGCCGGAAGCGCGTATCAGCGTGGTAACGAAATGCACGTCCGGGTAGAAATTCGCCTCGGAAGCGACTTCATCAGCGCAGATGCCATCGTTTACGTCGAAGATGGAGTCGTAAACGTCACCGTAAAGCTCGGTGGTGTATCCGTAGTCCATCAGCGCGTGCATGATGTGGCATTTGTAGATCGCCTTGCTTCCTGCGGAGTAGCGCAGAATGCTCTCGAGCGTTATCGGATATTTGTCGAGCACCTTGACCGCCATACGCTTTCCAAGCTCCATTCTGCCGGTGGAGGTACGCAGGCACAGACCCTCAAGACGGTCGGGCTTTGCGGGCATGTAGCACAGGATATGTACTTTCTTTTTTCGCTCGCTGTCGAACGCAGAGAATTCAACCGCCGGGATAACGTTCACGTTGTAGCGCTTTCCGAGCACTGCGGAGCGTGAAAGGGACGCAAGGCTGTCGTGATCGGTTATCGCAAGGCACCGGACGTCGTTCCTGTCAGCCTGGCGGATAACGTCGGATATACCGAGCGAGCCGTCGGAGATCGTTGTGTGGCAATGCAGATCTGCTTTCATTAAGTCACCTCGTATTAACATCTCCCGGGGGATTCCGGGATCGGGATACGCTTTAGCCGAGTACATACGCTATTAAATATTATACCACTTTCCGCGTTTTAATGCAAGTGTTTTTTATGATAATTCAGCAAATTATCGTACAAAAGCGCGGAAAAGCTGCGGCAAGTTGACTTATCGTCCGATGTGTGGTATACTTTTTATTAGTAAAGGAGGTGCGGGCATGGAGCGGACAGAGCTTGAGCGGGACGGGTTCATCGGGTGTTTTTTCAGTGGGACGCGCCGTCCTGATATGGCGGTGATACGCGCGGGAGATCTGAATGAAAGCATGGAGCAGGCTTTGGAGAGCAGTCAGTTTCTTATTGACGCGGGATTTACCGTGCTCGTGCTGTGCCTGTGCCCGGAGGGTCGGCGGAGCGCCGTGCCTGCCGAATACGCCGAGCACGCTGTAAAATGGCTCCGGGAGCGGCTCGGAGAGAATATCCGAACTGCGATGACCGGTACTTCCGGGGGCGCGCTGTATACGCTCACCTGCGCATGCTTCATTCCGGAGATAGTCTGCGCGGCGGTGTGCTCGCCGTTCGATCACATGATGGAAGGGACGGCGGGACGCAGACCTGCGGGCAGTTCCGTGATATCCCGGGGCGGCGGGGATATGCCGTTCACGCCATGGGACGTCCTGCGGAAGGGAAGCGCCGGAGCGTTCGTAAAGGGGCTGTTTTCAAAAGGTTACGGGCCGCACCGTCTGCCGAGGTACATATTTGACATCAATGGAACAGTTCCGGAGTCGGCTCTGCCGCTTGAAAAGATGAACTGCGACATACTGATACTGGCATCTGAAAACGACGACGTACTCCCCGCCGAAGAAGCCGTCCGGCGCATTGAGGAAGCGATACGCACGCCGGATTACCCGCACCTTGTGGTAACGCGCATTTATGAGCACGGGAGCCACATTCTGGGCTGTACCGTCAGCGAGAAGCGCATGAATAAGGTCAGCCGCAGCCTTAAAGCCTGGAGGCTCCGGTCAAAGGAGTGCGCAGAGGCGCTGGCGGACAGTCAGCGGCTGATAATCGAGTTTTTCGACAGGGCAAGTATGATATGAATTAGCCGGAGCGATTCGTGGCGCGCTCCGGCTAATTTCGCGCTGCTATGCGGATTGACGGGAGTCCGGATTCATGCCTCCGGAAGCGCCGGTTAGCCTTGCTTGGCGTACTGCTGAGCCAAGTAAGAGATGGTTAACAAACTTTTTTAAAGTTAGTGACTTCTAACCTATTGCAAAATGACGAGAAATGTTGTATAATACAGTTGTATGTCCGGGCAGACTTCTCCGGACAAAATGTTGAAAGGAGTTCAAACAACAATGACTTATTCTCATGAAGTTGAAAACATGTGTCCCGTAGCACAGGGCGTTGCACACGGCGCTGCGCCTATCCCCGAAGAAGCAAAGTGGGTAAAGGCTAAGGAAATCACCGACATCAACGGCTTCACACACGGTATCGGCTGGTGCGCACCCCAGCAGGGTACCTGCAAGCTGTCCCTCAACGTAAAGGGCGGCGTTATCCAGGAGGCTCTCGTTGAGACCATCGGCTGCTCCGGTATGACTCACTCTGCTGCTATGGCAGCTGAGATCCTCCCCGGCAGAACCATTCTTGAGGCTCTCAACACCGACCTCGTTTGCGACGCTATCAACACAGCAATGAGAGAGCTGTTCCTCCAGATAGTTTACGGCAGAACCCAGTCCGCTTTCTCTGAGGACGGTCTTGCGATCGGCGCAGGCCTTGAGGACCTCGGTAAGGGTCTCCGTTCCCAGATCGGTACAATGTACGGTACTCTGAAGAAGGGTCCCCGCTACCTCGAGATGACCGACGGCTATGTTACTGAGCTTGCTCTGAACGAAGATGACGAGATCATCGGCTACAAGTTCGTAAACTTCGGCAAGATGATGGAATTCATCAAGAACGGCGATGACGCTAACACAGCATTCGAGAAGGCTCACGGTCAGTACGGCCGCGTTGCTGACGCTGTTAAGTTCATCGACCCGAGAAAGCAGTAATAGGAGGTAGAAAACAATGGCTTTATTTGAATCCTACGACAGACGCGAACCCCAGATCCTTGCTGTTCTGAAGAACTACGGCATCAACTCCATCGAGGAATGTGCTGACATCTGCAAGGCAAAGGGTCTTGACATCTATCATGAAGTTGAGAAGATCCAGCCCATCTGCTTCGAGAACGCTAAGTGGGCTTACACAGTAGGCTGCGCTATCGCTATCAAGAAGAACTGCACCAGAGCTGCCGACGCTGCCGCTGCAATCGGCGAAGGCCTCCAGGCATTCTGCATTCCTGGCTCTGTTGCTGATCAGCGTAAGGTTGGTCTCGGTCACGGCAACCTCGGCAAGATGCTGCTCGAGGAAGAGACAAAGTGCTTCTGCTTCCTGGCAGGTCACGAGTCCTTTGCGGCTGCTGAGGGTGCTATCGGTATCGCAGAGAAGGCAAACAAGGTTCGTAAGGAGCCGCTCCGCGTTATCCTGAACGGTCTTGGCAAGGACGCTGCACAGATCATCTCCAGAATCAACGGCTTTACATATGTTGAGACCGAGATGGATTACTACACCGGCGAGGTTAAGGAAGTATTCCGCAAGGCATACTCCACCGGTCTGCGCGCTAAGGTTAACTGCTACGGCGCAAACGACGTTACCGAGGGCGTAGCGATCATGTGGAAGGAAGGCGTTGATGTTTCCATCACTGGTAACTCCACCAACCCGACCAGATTCCAGCACCCCGTTGCAGGTACCTACAAGAAGGAGTGCGTAGAGAAGGGCAAGAAGTACTTCTCCGTAGCTTCCGGCGGTGGTACAGGCCGTACCCTGCACCCTGATAACATGGCTGCTGGTCCTGCTTCCTACGGCATGACCGATACAATGGGACGTATGCACTCCGACGCGCAGTTCGCTGGATCTTCTTCCGTTCCTGCACACGTTGAGATGATGGGTCTTATCGGTATGGGCAACAACCCCATGGTTGGCGCTACCGTTGCTTGCGCAGTTCTCGTAGAAGAGGCTCTCAAGGCTTAATCAAACGGCTTTGTAATGCGGTTTAACGGCATTGTAGCTAGTCAATAAAATTATCGGCAGTCATATTAGTTGGCTGCCGATTTTGTTATTATTTGTGGTTTTGTCCTCCTGTTGTCCTCCGAATTTTGAAAGTAGTAGGACAAAAGAATAAGAATTAAGGTCCGTAATATACTATGATAAGCATGATTCAAAATATTTAAATGCATATCTAAGTATGGCTTCCTCTTCTTCGTCCAATGATTTGGCATGAGCATCAATTCTATATTGATTGATTATCTCAGACATATGTTCAAACTTAAATTTATCACTAAATATAGTTTGATAAGAAGACCAATCTTTGCTGATCAGTATTTTTAGTTGGGAAAAATACAATTCACGCATTGAATTTCTTAAATCTAAAGATTGAAGCTTTGCCAACTGGTTTTGGTCTTTTGTTGAATTCTTAATTATTTCAATTAATCTGTCATGAGCTTTTTTCCCATATTTTATCTTTAGATTATTAAGGATCAGCTCTCTTAATTGATCTTCGATGTTTCCTCTTCGTATTGTTACCTGTGCACGCTGGTCAGAAACACTGTTAGTTATTGCTTCATTCTTATATTTTTCATTAAGATAGTTCCCAATTGATCGTATTCTAACAAAATATTGGTTTGAATCTTTCTGGATAAGGCAATATTTTTCAAGGTGCAGACAAGAGTTACTACCAAGTGTTAATTTCTTTTTAAACTCATTGCTTCCATTCAAGGCAAGAGTTTTTAAGAGTTCATACTCCTGAGGGTAGTACTCTTCTAAAACTCCCAGAATTTGAGTGATTACAGAATGCATTTGGCTCTGATATTCGTTCGATTTGAATTCATAATTGTATTTTGATACAGTATATGGTCTTTCGTAACCTTCTGATAATACATCATTATTTATCTTACTACATATTTGTCGAGTTAGGAATGGGTGACCACCATAATCTTCAATCAACTTTGAATAAATTTCTTCATCAAATTTAAGTCCTAAATGACCTCCTATCTCTGAAACCATAGTTTTAATATCATTGTATTCAAATAGAGAGATATAATTAGGAGTTAATATACCAAAGATAGGATTATCAATAGTATTAATCTTACTAAGTTCTATGCATGTGGGATTTACTCCAGTAATAATAAATGAAAAGATCATATTATCGGTTTGAGATATAGAACGTAATGCTTGCCAAAAATATAATGAGTCGTTACCTTTTTTCCAATGATTCGAAGGTGATGTTATAAAAGATATCTGTTCTATCTCATCGAATATCAAAAGAATACGTTTATTAGAAAAAGCCGTGTATAATTGTTTCAAATCCTCTTCAAAACTAATCTTCGCCCGTTGCTCTATATAACGTTTGTCTGTTAATTCAACAGCAAAATCAGAAGGAAGATTAACTCTATACTCTTCTAAGGAGATTCTATATTTTTCAATTATTTCTTTAATAATTTGTCTCAGAAAATCATTCCATCTAAAATGATGATATTTTGAGCAATCAAAATATATAGACACACCGGAACTTTCCTCAACTCTTTTCTGTAAAATGTTGAGAACAGATGTTTTACCTATGCGTCGTAAGCCAAATAAACCTCCGTGTTCACCACGTTGATACTTTCCGAATAATTCTGAGATAATGTTGGTTCTATCTTTGCCAAAGAACATATTTTCGTTATGTAATGGAGTGGCTATGCCGAACAGATCTCTCTCATAAAGGAAAGAACGCAATCTACTCTGAAGAGCTTCTTCTGTTAAACCTCTTTTTAATTCGTCATATGTAAAAGGGACAATTAATCGAGCATCTGGATTCTCAATTCTATCCTGCTTAACTAATTCTACTATATTATCACAATCATCAATTAAGAAGCATGTTATTTTGTCAAGTCGATTTCTATACATACTGGTCATTAGCATATCAATATAATCTTTGGCTCTGCTCTTAAAATTTGTAAAATTGTCATTACAACAGAGAATCAGCATCTCATCTCCTAAATTATATAACTCTTTTAATTTGGCTATAGGCTTGATAAAGTGATATGAATATTTAGAACTTTTAAATGTATCTTCTTTTGAAAAAGTAATCAATCCATACTTGGAAAAGCTTTCCACTGCAAAAAATGCTTTATTCGAACCTTTAATTCTTATTTTCTCACCATTTATTGTAGATATACCTGTTATATCGTTTGTTGTAAATAAATTAGCCATAGATAAATCCTCCATAAAAATTATTTGATTATATTATATCACATATTTTTCAAGAAATCAAGTAAGTGTTAAAATTTTTGCTGTATTTTTATAACGATTGGAAGAAAAGTTTCTTAAATTGTATTTGTATTCTAATATTTTTGGATACTTATCAAATTTGTATATTACCTTATAACACGCTTTTTCAAAGGTAATATTTACATATTAATGGTAATTGTTAGCCGATTTTACCCCTGAATTTATGTTTTTTTGTGGATAAAAAAATATTCTTGAAAAATTTTATAGAGTGCATAAGAGTAGTAATATCATATGTTTGTTTAACATTAGGTACGACTAATAGTGTAAAAACTGTAAAATAGGGGGTTGACAAATAATGTAGTTAGTGATATAATGCATATCACAGGGGTTAGTTAATTGTGAAAATTACCCCATTGTTATTACACAGTTATTGATTTGTTACAGCATAGTTATAGCAGTCCTTGATATGGGCATTGTATGCCCGTACTAGGACTTTTTTATTTCTAATTTTAAAAAGTAGAAAGGAAAGGTATTGAAAGTGAAAGAAATAAAAAAGGCTATAATGGCGGGCGTATCATCACGCCCAGAGGTAGGAGTAGGTAGGACTATGACACCAACAGCTAGTACAATACTGCTGTTGGTATTGGTGTTAGCGGGTATGTGGATTGTAACCAGTACCCAATAATAGACTACTATGAGCACAAGGGTAATGCAATATACATACAGTCGCCATACCTGCAAGCACTGTACCACTATATTGCTGAGCAGCGGAATACTTATGCACCGTATGCGGATTTGGCGGATAGGTTGACTGATGTGCTGCATGATTATTTACAGTAGTGTTAGGGGGTGGAAATATGTATATAGATGATAATATACCAGCAGATAATTACTGTGGCATTATATTAAAGGCAGAGCAGCAGGAAGATACAGATATATACGGTAATGTCAAGTGGCGTCGTATATATCTGTGGGTTGATATTGCGAAAGGATTATATAAAGAATATTTTACCCACAATTATTTGAAAGGGGGTAAACAGGAGTGGCAGGGGGTTATGTCAATATATCTGCCTAACACCGATGATTGCAGTGCGCCGGACGATACAAAAAAGTATCAGCAATATATGCAAAATCTACAGGTACTGCAACAGTATAATCAATTGGATATCCTATCAGGTGGATTTGTTGGTCTGCTGATACCTATACAGGTATATAAGGATGACGTTGGTGCAATAAGGGTTAAAAACTACTGTTTATCAAGTAACTATCAGATTGACCCCACTTTTGCCGATACAGATTTGTCACACTATGCACAGGTAGATGATATACAATATTACTCACCGCGCACCAATTTGTCAAATGCAATTACCCCTACTGTGGTTAATAATGACTGTATATCTCCAGCCAAAAGCATTGCAGAACGCCGAAAGCGTAAGACGAAAATTGTCACACCTATTGACATACCTGCGACTGTTGCTTCTCCTCAATCTCCTCCACTAATAATTACGGGGCAGGTGTCAGCAGAAGAGGCAGTGCAATTCCTCGTATCACATTACCCATATGAAGAATTGATAAATTTGTATAAACGATATTTAGCAGAGAACTTCTTACCACGCAACCTCCAGCGACAGACTAATTCACTGAATACCCTATATCAAAGACTTAACGAAGAATCGCGTGAAATTTGTTTTACATCGATTACAAGTCTTTGTAGTTGTGATATCAAGAATTATGATAACCCAATATGTAATCAGCATGATTATGATAGGTATATAAATTTCGCTGACACTGTTACAAGACTGATTGGCAATCCAATAGGTCAGTATTGTAGATTGTACAAATACTTATCTGCATATTATTATCGCTATTTTTCCAATTACAACTTTGCAGTTGTAACCGATAAATATACTGATAACTTAGCAGATTTAACGAATGATGATAAATCAGAAAGATACAACTTGCAAAAGCAGTTCCGAGTCAAAATGTACAGTGTAATATATCCCAACAGTGCCATTAATCCCTTATGGATTGTAGATGATATACCGGCAAATGAATATATAAAAAATAGATATGGATTAGCATTAGATATGGACACCAATATAATTAGATTTCGCGTTGAGGAAGAAGTATTCGGTATGAAAGGATATGTTGGAGTAGATATAAAAACAGGATTATCAATGTATAGGAGTACAAAAAATGATAGATAAAGGATTTGTGAAAGTTGATAGGGATATAAAAATAGATTACAGCAACAATGACATAAGGGTATATTTGCACTTGCTGATGTCTGCAAATTACACAGAGAAGAATGTGTATGACCGACAAATTAAGGTGGGACAGTGCATAACGTCCTATGGCAAAGTTGCTGACGCTCTGAGCATATCGTTAGGGGGTGTTAAAACAGCAATAAAGCATTTGACGGAGGCAGGATTAATTGTATGGCATGGGGTGAGGGATAAATATAGTGTATGCACTATAAGTGACTATGGCAAAAAGTGCAAAGAAATAAAATACAATTTTGTTATGCTAAATCGGTCTGTTACTGCGGAAAGTTGGTACAAGCACGAGGGGGCAGCTAAACTGTATTATTATTTGCTGCTAAACATACCGCCAGGAGATAACAGTATTACCCTTAAACCCATCTATCTTCAGCAGCTTCTTGGACTGGGCCACAGTCAGTACAGTAATGGGATTGCAAAACTTATTGATAATGGACAAGTTACCTGCACCAAAGTTGGCAGACAGATACAATTATCGCTTGCTAATTCTGCTTCTACTGTTGCTGCTTCTCCTCCTTCTTCTCCTCCTGCTATCCGAACATCAAACATAAAGGAGGAACAGGACAAAGAAGCAAGCAGTGATACACAGTATTATTACTAATAAAAAATTGGAATGAAAATGTACGGCTGAAGGGGTGAAAACAAACGGTTACAAAAACGCATAAAGCCATATAGCAAAAGGCTTTATGCAGGTTATGAAATGAAAGAATGGAATGAAATAATATGGTTAGCGGGGCGGGAATGTTTATAAATAAAGATAAATAATTAATAGTAAAATATATTGATTAACCTGGTAGGTTAATCAATAGGAATAAAATAATAATGCCCCCGCCTAACCATAAAAATAAGAAAGTGAGGAAAAAAGAATGGAGCAAGAGTATATCCCGGGCAAGGGCGAAGTAGAAGGCTACTTAAAAAATCATAATATTAAGGCAACACCGCACAAAGTCCACAAATTAGAAATTAAGCACGATTAGTAAACAAACTAGTTGCATAGTAAAATAAAAAATGGTATAATAAAAG